>Ga0115105_11304387_pt1 | contig 10922 bp, 9 predicted proteins | sample CN18umnscriptome_FD_89648 | JGI IMG/M metagenome (GOLD analysis project Ga0115105, IMG submission 89648) | Marine eukaryotic communities from Pacific Ocean to study complex ecological interactions - CN13ID_155_C17_100m_0.8um Metatranscriptome... | ecosystem: Environmental > Aquatic > Marine >... | reverse complement strand
CGTGATCCTGACAGTTTTGGTGACATCGTTAGAGGTCTTCACGTCTATGGCGCTGATGTACTTCGTAGCGAAGCTTTAGTATCTGCTTTCTATTCAATTGACTAATCGTTAATTAAAGCAATAAAACGGTGTGAGGGAAGGAAATTCTATAATATTCTCCTTCCCCATACTTAGAAAAAAGGAAACAAATGCCACAAATATCAACAGATGCAAGACCTGTCATCTTAAAGAACAAGAAGAAAGGTAATAGAAAATTAGTAAGTGCAGGCAATAAAATGACTGCCCAAGAAAGAAAAACATACAATAAGAATTTTGACAGGATTTTTGGAAAACCCCAAAAGAATTTTAACAGACAAAAAGGATAAACAATGAGTTTGTACGCTAATATAAACAAAAGAAAAAAAGCAGGAACAAGTAGACCTAAAAGTAAATCTACAATAACACCTGAAGCTTACGCAAACATGAAAGCAGGTTTTCCTAGAAAAAAATATTACTCTGGCGGTGTTGTAACATATAAAAATATAGAAGATAAAGTTAAAAAGTGTGATGCCAAAGCTGGCATGAACACAATGAAGTAATATGAAAGTTAAAGCACCAAAAGGATATCACTGGATGAAACAGCCTAAAGGCGGTTTTAAATTAATGAAACACAAAGGCAAGTTTGTTAAACATAAAGGTGCAACTTTAATGGCAAACTTTGCAATACAAAAAGCACATAAAAAATAATGGCAACTACTTATTTACAATTAACGAATGAGTTATTAAGAGAATCAAACGAAGTTGTTTTAACATCTTCTAACTTTAGCAGTGCTTTAGGAGTTCAAGCTCATGTTAAAGACTGTGTTAATAGAGCTTATAATGATATAGTAAGCGCTGAACCTAGATGGTCTTTTCTTGCTACAGGAGAAAGCGGAGCAACAGATCCTTTTTATGGAAACGTGTATGTTGAAACAACAGCAGGAACAAGATGGTACGAATTAAAAGCAGCATCAAGTTCAGTTACAACTGATTATGGTGCAATAGATTGGAATGATTTTTATCTTACAACTATAGGAGTAAGTGGTGCTTCTTCTCCTTATACAAGTCAAAATTTATCTTTTGTAACATTAGAAGAGTGGAAGGATCATCGTAGAGAAGCTGAAAATATAGACGATGCAGATACTCAAACATACGGTGAACCTAAAGTTGTTATAAGAAGTAAAGACGGTAGAAAGTTTGGATTAAGTCCAATACCTGACAAAGTTTATAGAGTGTGGTTTTTTGCATGGGATTTACCTACAGCATTAGATGCACATGGAGATGCAATAGTATTTCCTGACATGTATAGTTCAGTATTATTAGCAAGAGCTAGATATTATATGCATCAATTTAAAGACAATCCGCAATCAGCAGCTTTTGCATTAGACGATTATAATAAAGGCCTAAGAAAAATGAGATCTAATTTAATGAATCCTGCGCCTAAGTATATGTCAACGGATCAAATATAATGGCTGCTTCTCAACCTTTTGCATTAGCATGTGAAGGAGGACTAGACAAGTCTTCAAGTTCTTTTGAAATGTTAAGAACTCCGGGTTCTGCTACGTTGTTAGAAAACTTTGAAGTTGATATTGCTGGAGGATATAGACGAGTAAATGGTTATTCGGCTTTTGGAGGAGGAAGTGCAGCAAATCCAAGCAGTGAAGACGATATATTAGGTCTTCATGTTTATGCTGATGGAGTTATAGCTTGTTCAAGTACTAACATATATTTTAGTTTAGATGGAACAAGTTGGTTGCAAATAAATAGAGCAAGTGTTTCAGGTAGTGGAGACAACTATAGTACTTTTACAGGTCGTAGTGCTTCTGCTAGAACCTCACAAAGTCTTGCACATTTTGTAACTTACGAAGGTGATACAACTTATGGAGAAGTTATAATCACTGATGAAGGATCAGGTGTAAAACCTTTTTACTTTAAAATGACAGGAACGGGTACATTAAGTAATCGAACTTACTACGCAAAAGAAATAACAGTAAGTGGAACGCACTATCCTAAGTTTTGTACGATACACGATAGGCATTTAGTTGTAGCAGGTGCAGCAACAGCACCAAACACTATATTTTATAGTGGAACAGATGATATAGATGATTTTACATCAAGTGGTTCAGGAAGTATAGTATTAGATGATCAAGTAGTTGGATTAAGATCTTTTCGTGATGATCTAATTATATTTTGTAAAAACAGTATTTATAAATTAGTAAATATAAATGTATCAGCAAGTATTGCAATACAACCAATTACACAAAACATTGGCTGTTTAGATGGTAAAAGTATTCAAGAGATTGGCGGTGACTTAGTATTTTTAGCACCTGATGGTATAAGAACACTAGCAGGTACAGCAAGAATTGGTGACGTAGAGTTAAGCACAGTTACGAGAGCTATACAACCTGTAATGAAAAACATTGCAGATAATATTGGAAGTTATAATGTAAGTAGTATTGTTATACGAGATAAAGCACAATATCGTTTATATTATGGAGATTCTTCTACTGGTAGTTCTTCAAGAGGAATAATAGGAACTCTAAAAACTACACAACAAGGAACACAATTTCAATGGTCTGAAACAGTAGGTATAGATGCAAGCGCCGCAGCAGTTTCAGGTTTTAACTCAAGCGGTGTTGAAAAATATTATCATGGTGATTACAACGGAAAAATATATAATCACGACACAGGAGACAGTTTTTTAGATTCTGGTGGATCAGCAACAAATATTATAGCTAAGTATCAGACACCAGACATTGATTACGGAGATTTAGGAACTTTAAAAACTTTAAAATATGTAAAAGTTTCTATAACTCCAGAAGGAGAAGTTGATACAAGCTTAAGAATAAGATATAATTTTGATGATCTAGATAGTCCACAGCCTACAGATTATTCATTATCAGTACCAAAACCTTCGTTGTTTGCAACTGCAACTTTTGGAACAGCAGGAGGATATAAGTTTGGAGCAGCAACAGATCCAATAACTAGGCAATCAGTAGAAGGCAGTGGAAAAAGTAATTATTTTAGAATATTTAGCGATAATCAAAATTCACCTTATACAGTAAATGGAATATATATAGATTACGTACCTTCAGGGAGAGAGTAAAAGATGGCACAAAGTTATACAAGACAAAGTAGTTTTAGTGATGGAGACACCATTACTGCTGCATTGTTTAACAATGAATACAACCAATTAGTAAATGCATTTACATACAGTTCTAGTAGTGCTTCAAGCACTGGACACAGGCATGACGGTACAGCAGCACATGGTGGTAATATACATACTATTGGTGATTTAGATTTTCTTAATAAAATTGTTGTAGATAGCACAAATAATCGTTGGGGATTCTTTGTAGAAGTTTCTAGTGCTGCAGTAGAACAAGTAAGATTATCTGATGGAGTTCTTGCTCCTGTTACAGACAGCGATGTAGACTTAGGTACTTCTTCTTTATATTTTAAAAATGCTTATATAGATACTATTACAACTACTGGAGCTATAACAAGCTCAAGTACAATGCAAGGTACTACAATTACAGCAACCACAGCATTTGTGCCAGATGCTTCTGATGGTGCTGCATTAGGAACAAGTTCATTAGAATTTTCAGATTTATTTTTAGCTGATGGAGCAGTTATAAACTTTGGAGATGATCAAGACGTATCGCTTACACACGTAGCCGACACAGGATTACTTCTTTCAAGTACTGATCAACTTCAGTTTGGTGACTCAGGTACTTATATTCATCAGTCTGCTGATGGTGTCTTAGACTTAGTATCAGACACAGAGATTGAAATTAATGCAACTACTATAGATATTAATGGTGCTGCTGATGTTTCAGGAAACCTAGCAGTTGGTGGAAACTTAACAGTTACAGGCAATGCTACAATCTCAGGCAACCTAACATTTGGTGATGCAGCTTCTGATACAGTAGCTTTTAGTGCTGATGTTGCTTCTAATCTTTTACCAAGTGCTGATAATACATATGATATTGGTGCTTCAGGTTCTGAATGGAAAGATCTGTATTTAGACGGAACAGCTAACATAGATAGTTTAGTTGCAGATACAGCCGATATAAATGGTGGTACAGTTGACGGAGCAATTATTGGTGGTTCAAGTGCAGCAGCTATTACAGGTACAGCTATTACAGGTACAAGCTTTGTAATAGGAAGTGCTGACATATCCGAAGCAGAACTAGAAACAATTGACGGAGTTACAGCAGGAACTGTTGCAGCTTCTAAAGCAGTTGTAGTAGATTCAAATAAAGACATAGGTTCTTTTAGAAACATTACACTTACAGGTGAACTTGATGCTGCTACCTTAGATATAAGTGGTGATGCTGATATTGATGGAACTTTAGAAGCCGATGCATATACAGTAGACGGTACAGCATTAAATGAATATATAGCTGATACTGTTGGAGCTATGGTAAGCTCTAACACAGAGTCAGGAATAACTGTAGCTTACGAAGACGGAGATAATACTCTTGATTTTACAGTTGGCACTCTTAACCAAGATACAACAGGTACTGCTGATAACATTACAGTTTCAGCTAATAACTCTACAGATGAGACAGTATATCCTATTTTTGTTGATGGTGCTACTGGAAGTCAAGGAGTAGAAAGTGATACAGGATTAACATATAATCCTTCTAGTGGTCTTTTAACAATATCAGGAGAGTTAGATGCAGGATCGCTTGATATTTCAGGTAATGCCGATATAGATGGTACGCTTGAAGCAGATGCATATACAGTAGATGGAACTGCATTAAATGAATACATTGCCGATACAGTAGGTGCAATGGTTGGTTCAAATACTGAAACTAATATTACAGTTACTTATGAAGATGGAGACAACACCCTTGACTTTGTAATCGGTACACTTAACCAAGATACTACAGGAACAGCAGACAATATTACAGTCTCTGCAAACAACAGCACAGACGAAACTGTTTATCCAGTATTCGTAGACGGTGCTACAGGTTCGCAAGGCGCTGAAAGTGATACAGGTTTAACATACAATCCTAGCACAGGAATGTTGACTACTACAGGAGTTACTGCAACATTTACAGGTAATATAACAGGTAATGTAACAGGTAATACAAGCGGTACAGCAGCTACAGTAACAGGAGCAGCACAATCAAATATTACAAGTCTTGGAACTCTTACAACACTTACTGTTGATAATGTAATAGTTAATGGTACAACTATAGGACATACATCAGATACGGATTTAATAACATTAGCCGATGGAAATGTCACTATTGCAGGAGAACTTGATTTAACTACTTTAGATGTATCAGGTAATGCTGACATAGACGGCACACTCGAAGCAGATGCAATTACAGTTGATGGTACAGACTTAGCAGAATTTATTTCTGATACAGCAGGTGCTATGTTCTCAAGCAATACTGAAACAGGAATAACTGCTACGTACCAAGATGCTGACAACACAATTGATTTAGTTGTTGGAACATTAAACCAAGATACTACAGGTACTGCTTCTAAAGTTACAGTATCAGACAGTACAGCAAACACTAATTTCCCTGTAGTTTTTCATGACGAAGGAACAGGAAATGTTTTATTAGACGATACAGGAGCTTTAAGATATAATCCAAGCACAGGAGAACTATTAGTTCCTAAACTGACTGTAGCAGGTACAACTACTACAGCAGATACAGTTACAATGGAAGCTTCAAATGCTATTATATTTGAAGGTGCTACAGCAGACTCAAACGAAACTACACTTAGTATCGTAGATCCTACAGGCGATCATACACAATATTTAATCAACCAAGGTGGATACATTCCAGTCTTGGCAGCAGCTACGACAACTCAAATTAGTTCAACACCTGCAGAATTAAATTTATTGGATGGTTCGTCAGCTAATACTGTAGTTAATTCTAAAGCAGTTATTTATGGTTCTTCAGGAGAACTAGCAGGTACTTTAAGCACTGCAGCACAAACAAACATTACAAGCCTTGGTACACTCACAGCTTTGACAGGTGGAACAGGTGACTTTAATTGGGATTCAAATACTTTAGTTGTTGATTCTTCAGAAAACAAAGTAGGTATTGGCAATGCTTCACCAGATGTATCTTTAGATGTTGGTTCTAATACAGATGCAATACATGTACCAAGCGGTACAACAGCACAAAGACCCGGAAGCCCTGCAGCAGGTTATTTTAGATATAACTCTACTACAGGAGACTTCGAAGGTTATACAGATTCTTGGGGTGCAATTGCTGGTGGTGGTGGAACTGCTCCTGCTATAGATACTATGACAGGCGATGGTTCTGATACTACACTTACACTTAGTTCAGCACCTGCTAATGAAAATGCAACTGTTGTTACTATTGATGGTGTTGTACAGCACAAAAGTACTTATTCAGTATCTAGTAATACTTTAACATTCTCAGAAGCTCCCCCAGACGATACGGCTGTAGAATGTATTACATGGGTTAATACTGCAGTAAACTCTGCGTTATCGGTACAAGATGCGGATGGTGACACACAGATTCAAGTAGAAGAAAGCAGTGACGAAGATAAGATAAGGTTTGATATTGCAGGAACTGAAAAGTTTGTAATAGATTCAACAGGTATGTATAGTTCTACAGCAGGAACAAGCAATACAGTTTTTGGTAAAGCAGCAGGAGATAGTATAGTTTCAGGCGGTAATTACAATGTTGCTATAGGTGATGATGCTGGTACTGCAATTAGCACTGGTGATAATAATGTAGCAGTTGGTTATGGAGCATTAGACGCTAATACAACCGCAGATAACAACACAGCCGTTGGTTATGCTGCTCTAGGAGCAAACACTACAGGAACAGATAGTGTAGCAGTAGGAGCTAATGCTTTAGATGCTCAAACCACTGGAGGAAGTAATGTTGCTATAGGTAAAGATTCAATGACGTCTCAAACCACTGGAGAATTTAATGTAGCTGTTGGTAGAGCGAGTCTCGCAACTTCTACAACTGGTGTTGGAAACGTTGCTGTAGGTGATGCAGCCTTAAATGCAACAACAGGTAATAACAACACAGGTGTTGGTTATGCTGCTTTATATGCAAACTCTACAGGTATTCAAAACGTAGCCGTAGGTAGAGAAGCATTAGAAGCTAACACCACTGCGAATAACAACACAGCAGTTGGATATAATGCTTTAACAGCAAACACCACAGGTGCAGATGGTGTTGCTATAGGAACAGGTGCTTTATATGCAAACACAACAGGAAACAATAACATCGCTATTGGTTATCAATCACTGTATGACAACACAACAGGGCAATACAACACTGCAGTAGGATGGAAAGCCTTATTCGAAAACACCACAGCAAGTAACAATGTAGCTATTGGTTATGATGCAATAAGGGATAACACTACTGGAGCAAGTAATGTTGCTATAGGTGTTGAAGCATTGGCTAATAATACCACTGCTGATGATAATGTTGCGGTTGGACACAGCGCATTAGCAGCAAACACCACAGGTTCAACAAACACCGCAATTGGTAACGATGCTGGTAAATCTAATACAACGGGGATTGGTAATATTTTTCTAGGTAGAGACTCAGGAATAACAGGAAGTCCGGGTGGTAACAACACTACTGGCAACTTTTCTATTTTCTTAGGTGACGAAAATATTGGTACTGCTAACATACAAGTAGATTGGACAGTAGCTTCTGATAAGCGTGATAAAACAGACGTAGAACCACTGGAGATGGGTTTAGACTTTGTTAATAAATTAGAACCTGTTACTTATAAATGGGATAAAAGAAGTAAGTATGCTGAAAAAGGCGAAGATTTCAGAGAATTAATAACTGATGGAACTCACAAGGAAGAGTGGTTAGATACTGGTTTCTTAGCTCAAGACGTAGAAGTTTTAGAGTCAGAGTACGGATATAATATAGCTGATAAAACAAACCTTACGACTACTTTAAGTGATGACGGTAATCAGTACGGATTAACTTACAGTAAGTTTATACCAATGCTCGTAAAAGCAGTTCAAGAACTCTCAGCAAAAGTAATAGAACTAGAAAGTAAAATAGAGGAATAGATAAATGGCAATAACTAAAGTAACAGGAGCAATGCTCGGAAACTATGTAGGTGGTTCAGCCGATGATACGGTTGTAATCGGAGATGGTGCAGGTGATGCAATTACTACTGGAGCTGATAATACACTTATAGGTGATAATGCTGGTGGAGCGATGACAACGGGAAGTCAAAATGTTGCTGTTGGCTCTGCCTCCGCACTTGCCCTAACTACAGGCAACCAAAATGTATTTGTAGGAGAACAAGCTGGAGAATCCTCAACCACAGGAACAGCAAACACCTTTGTAGGTTGTGAATCAGCAGGAGGTGCAGATGTTACAGGCGCACACAATGTAGGCGTAGGTAGAAAAACACTTTTTGATAATACATCAGGCGAAAAAAATGTTGCCGTGGGTAGAAGTGCCTTAGAAAACAATACCACAGGAGCATCAAACATAGGAATAGGTTATCAGGCTTTATTATCAAATACCACAGGTGCTTCAAACACAGCAGTTGGTAATACATCTTTAGACGCAAACACAACAGGGTCAAATAATACTGCCATAGGGCAAGATGCTTTAGGTGCTGCAACCACAGCCAGTGATAACACTGCGGTTGGTTTATCAGCCTTAAAATTAAATGAAACAGGCACGTCAAATGTGGCTGTTGGTAAAGATGCACTAAGAGCCAATTTAGCTAATAATAATACTGCTGTAGGTATGGATGCTTTAACAGCAGCTACCACAGGACACAGTAACACGGCAGTGGGTAAAAATGCAGGAATAGCAGTTACAACTGGAATTAACAATGTTGCTATAGGTTCTGATTCTTTAGAAGCAACCACAACTGGTGAAGACAATATAGCCGTAGGAACAGGAACCATGATTGCTAATACAACGGGTTCTTATAATACTGCTGTGGGCAGTGATGCTTTAGACGCTAATACGACTGCAAGTAACAATACCGCAGTTGGATATGCTTCACTTGGAGCAAATACTACAGGCACAAGTAACACTGCGGTGGGTAGAGATGCGTTGCTTGCAAACACCACAGCGAATAACAACACAGCAGTTGGTAGAGATGCTATGAAAGCAAACACCACAGGCGCAGCAAATACGGCTGTAGGGACAAATGCTTTAGACGCTAATACCACAGCTAACTACAACACTGGTGTGGGTTATGCAGCATTAACGGCAAATACCACTGGAACAGACAACGTAGCAGTTGGTGCTGGAGCTATGGAAGCACATACTACGGGAAACAGAAACACAGCCGTTGGTCGTGCAACTTTACAAGCTAGTACCACAGGAGCAGATAACAATGCTTTTGGTTTTGATGCGATGAATGATGTTACAACAGGGTATGAAAATGTTGCAATTGGTTCATATTCACTAGATGCTTTAACCACAGGACTCGGCAATGTTGCCATAGGGCATCAAAGTCTTGGAGTATGGACAGGAAACGCAAACACAGCAATTGGTTATGGCGCACTTAAATTAAACACCACAGGTGGTGGGAACGTGGCAGTGGGTGCTTATGCTGGAGATGCTCAAACAACTGGAGAAAACCTCACCGCAGTTGGACATCAAGCAGCGTCAGCAAACACTACAGCGAACCATGTAACGGCTATAGGAACAAACGCTTTACAAGCAAACACTACAGGTGCAAACAACACAGGCATTGGTAAAAACGCTTTAAACGCAAACACTACAGGTACTCAAAACACTGGGCTTGGCACAAATGCGGGAGATACAATTACCACAGGTAATTATAATGTATGTATTGGATATGGCACTGATGTAAATTCTAGTAGTGCAGATAGGCGCTTTGTTATTGGACAAGATTTTAGTGGAACCACAAATAATGCAGTACATATTGGTGGCTCTGGTGGTCATGTTAGAAACGACTTTTTAGACGATGCCACTTGGGATCAAGTTTCAGATGCTCGTAAGAAAACAAATATTGAAGACAGTAGTATGGGTTTAGAGTTTATAAACAAACTGAGAACAGTTATCTTTAACTGGAAAGCACCTTCAGAGTTTCCTGAAGAATGGGAAGCTTATAATCCTAATGATAATACACCTGTAACACCTAATAAGAAAATGGGGCTTATAGCACAAGAAGTAAAAGCAGTTATAGATGAATTAGGAATTGAACACTACGACAGCACTTGGGGAGAGAAACCAGATGGACAACAAGAAATTGGACCTTCTGATTATATTTACCCACTTATTAAAGCAGTCCAAGAACTCTCGGCAGAAGTCGAGCAACTAAAACAACAATTAAACAATAACGAGGAATAAAAAATGGCAGTAACAAAAACATTAACGAAAGCTATACCTGCTGAAAAGTCTAGTAAAGCCCAAGAATGGGAGTTAGAAATGACTTATGAGAACGATAGCGAAGGCGATGCAACGTATTACAAGTCTGTATTTAGTCATACAGCAATTGCAGCCGATGGTGATTTTACAGCAGCAGCTAAAAGTTCGTTTAACCTTGCAGCTTTGACAGCTATGTGTCCTGTATCACAATGGGATATAGTATTTGCTAGTCAAGTAGATAGTGTTATTACGAATCCTGTAGTACCTGCAGTACCTGATACAGCTTTTGAAGTACCTAGTTCGTAAAGAACAGAGTGGAACTTTCAAGCTATATAATTTGGAACGTGGTGTTGACTCTTGTAGTCGCACCTGTGTTATACGCTATACGCAGTAATGCTACAGAGCTTAAAAGACTTGACATCCTTATCAATAAAACAAGAGAAGAGATGGCTAAAGAATACATATCTAGAGATACTTTTGAGTATGACATGGGTAAACTTATGAAGGTCTTAGAAAAATTAGAACAAAAAATAGACAGACTTTTTGAAGAGAGTAAATAAT
>Ga0115105_10635711_pt1 | contig 11044 bp, 11 predicted proteins | sample CN18umnscriptome_FD_89648 | JGI IMG/M metagenome (GOLD analysis project Ga0115105, IMG submission 89648) | Marine eukaryotic communities from Pacific Ocean to study complex ecological interactions - CN13ID_155_C17_100m_0.8um Metatranscriptome... | ecosystem: Environmental > Aquatic > Marine >... | reverse complement strand
AGGAGAGGTGGCTGAGTGGTTGAAAGCTTCAGATTGCTAATCTGATGTACATTTTTTTGTACCGTGGGTTCGAATCCCATCCTCTCCTTTTCAAAATTTTTTAACGTACTAATTTTACCCGCAAGTAGGAAAGTTTAAAAGTAAATGTTATAATGTTTCCAGTATATATAAAAATTATTCTATAAAAATAATGGATATTTTAAGTCTAGGCTGGTCCTCGCTCATGGTGATGTTTAGCTTTTCTCTCGCATTAGTAGTATGGGGTCGAAACGGATTCTAATACGTATATTATAAATTAAATTTAATTACCTAATTATGGCAAAAGAAATATTTACTACAGCCGGCGTTATGTGGGCGTTGACTTTAACAGGTTTGATGGTTGGTTTTGGACTTCTTAAAATTCAAGGGGAGTAACTATTTCTAAGCCGAACTCCAATTTAAGAAAATGACCTTACTTGAAAGTATTTGGCTTATAATATCCTTCTTGATTATCGCAATCGTTTTATTAACCGATCCGAGTTCGGATCAACCTAGTTCAGGTCAAAATTTAATCTATAAAATTAGTGGTTTACTTATAATAAGTTTTTACCTCTTAACAACTTTTTTAAGTTTAACTAAATAAAAAAACTAGACGACAAGATCTATGATTTTGTCGTCTAGTTTTTAATTAGGCAAAAAATGCAATGTTTGCTAGTAACGTATACGCAACAACGTCACCACCGAAAGCCCCAATAGAAAATCCACTTGTAAATTCTCTCCATCCTTTAGATGACTCTAATCCACCTAATTTTCCATCGTCTTGGAATTGTGCTAAACCGTAAATTGTTAAACCTAAAGTTAAAACTAGAATTAAAGCCAAAGCTGCGAAAAACCCTATTAATAAAGCATTCTCAGAATTTCTAAGAGGTCCTAATATATAAAATGGTCCAATAAGGAAATACCCGTGAGCCATACCAATTTCAAGTCCTCTTAGAAAAGGCGTTAGCCCCTTCCTATAAATTGGTAAGTTTCCCAGATAAAGCTTCGTTGCTGTTGAAGTTGTTACGGGGGTAGATAAATTTCCCACAAAGGGATCGTTGTTATACGGCTTAATAAACTCGCTCATGTATTAAATTTATATAAAAATTTACCTTTCATGTACTAATTATTATAGTCTTCTTTTATTCTACTTTGTATTTATTTTTTTAGGGGTTGTTATCGAGGATAGCATTTTTCTTTTTTGAAACAAAATATTTATAATATATTTTTAGATATTAGTTTCAAGTAATAATCACTATAATTTAACTTTTTAGAAAATATGTCATGTTATAAGCGGGTAGAGAGAATCGAACTCTCATCATTAGCTTGGAAGGCTAAGGTTCTACCACTAAACTATACCCGCAACCGTTACATAATAAATATAAAGTAAGTACTTCAATTTGTAAATAGTCTTACAGATGTTGCTAAAACATATAGTATATTAGCTTGTATATGGATTAAATTCTGGTAATTAAAAAATTCCAGAATTTCCATATTTATATTTTTTATTTAGAAATTCTGGAATTAAATCTTCGAACTGGCCTAAAGAATCTTATAAAGATGAACCAAGACCAGAGTATGCGCCAAAAAAGAATAGCGTTAATAAACCGCCAGCGGCAAGCCCGCCAACTGTAGCTACCATCCAAAGAGGCACTCTTCCGATATCACTCATATTGATTATTGTTATTAAAGAATAAGTTTTACAAGTAGAATATAAGTTTTTAAGAACTATCCGCTAATTAAAGAAATAGCTAGAAAAAAGAACTGCTAAAACAAATATTAGAAGTAGGCCCCAGTACAGTGATGTACGATTTAATTCTACTGGTTGTTTATTAGGGTTTGGTGAACTCATTTAGAACCTCCTATCGCTGAATAAATTGCATTGATGTAATAGCACCAAGGAAAAATACCGTTGGAACTGCTAAAGCGTGGATCGCTAGCCATCTAAAAGTGAATATAGGATATGCTACTGGTTGATTTGTGTTAATCATTGAAATGAAATAAACTTTTTTGTATTTTATAATCCCTTAGTTAAGTCTTCAAGCTCCTGCTTAGCACTGAACCTATCATTAACTAGAGGAATTTGTTGACGATCTTGCGTAAAGTATTCATTCGGTCGCGGTGTACCGAATGCATCATATGCTAGACCCGTGCTAACGAAAAGAAAACCTGCAACAAAAAGTGCTGGGATAGTAATGCTGTGAATAATCCAATAACGAACACTAGTTAAAATGTCCGTGAATGGTCTTTCTCCTGTTGAACCACCTGACACAACTCTTTCTCCTGTAAAATAAATTTTAATTAATTGGTTTTATTTTTTGCTTTTTATCGCAAAAAATCTCTGCAAGAGATCATATATTTATCTTAGTTTAAAAACCTTAATAAAAATTGATATCTAATACGTGTAAAAATATACCTGAATAAATTATATAGCCTATTCAATGATTTTACACAAGATTTCATTATCTACATATATTGATAAGGCGGTTTTTCGAAAAACGACTATCCTGTAATACTCCAAAATAACGTTTTTATTGGTCCTTAACGTTAACTTTACGTATTATAATACGTAACTAATTTTTTGAAGACGGGTTCAAATCTAGTTGAATAGGAGAGGTTCAACTCACATTCGTTGAAAAGACAGAATATTATAGTTGAACAATAAACGATTGATCGCCATGCGATAAAATTATTGCAATTCATGAATGCATATTTATTACACTTATAGGGTGCGTTTTTTTCTGCAATTTATTATCATTAATTTAGCGTCATTAAACATCTCGCGAGTCGAATGGCACAGTCTAGTTAATTTGAATTGTACCGCAATGTTTATATACAAAGGAGGGAGCCTAGCATACTAAGTAATTGTAGACGTTTAACTAACGAATCATTACTTAAGTCGGATAGAATGAATTGTATAATTTTTTAAGTGCAAATCAAAAAACTAAATCCTTTAGTAAAGTATTTGTTGTCTTTGTATTCTTAAGAGGAAATACAAATTTAAATTTTAAATCGTTCAGATGCCAGGATCCAGATTCGAACTGGAGACACGAGGATTTTCAATCCACTGCTCTACCAACTGAGCTATCCCGGCTATATTCACTACCCTTAGATAATAAATTAAATAGTTTTTTTTTACAAGTATTAATTTTTATGTTTCCAAATAACAAAACATTTTTTTTGAAAAAATTAGCTAATTTACAATTAGCAATAGGGTTACTCATAACTATAGGAGTGATGCTTGCATTTGGGACGATTATTGAACAGAATCAGAATTTGGCTTTTTATAAAGAAAATTATCCCGAACTAAATCCCGTTTTGGGCTTTTTAAGTTGGAAAGTAATTAAAAGTTGTAGCTTGGACAACGTTTATACTGCTTGGTGGTTTATCCTTGTACTTTTATTATTTGCAAGTTCCTTGCTCGCGTGCACCTTTACCACTCAATTGCCATCACTTAAAACATTTAAACTTTGGAAATTTAATGCCCGGCCATTATCATATGATAAGGCAAAATTAAACGAAGAGATGACATTAGGTTTTTCTAATGCAATCGCATTCAATTGTAATGAAGGGCGATATCATTTCTTTCGTCAATATAAAAAGGGCTACGCTTATTCTGGTCTATTAGGTCGAGTCGCCCCTATTATTGTTCACGCGAGTATTATACTTTTGCTTATTGGTTCCACATTTGGGGCTTTTGTAAGTTATACTTCACAAGAGATTGTTTCACGTGGAGAAATTTTTCATATCCAAAATTTAACAACATTTGGCGATTTAAGTTATATACAGCAAAATTTTTCTTGTCGTATAAATAATTTTTGGATAACCTACACAAAAGGGCAAAAAACAGATCAATTTTATTCCGACCTATCTATACTTGATCAACGCGGAAATGAACTAAAACGAAAAACAATATTTGTGAACGAACCTTTAGCTTTTAAAAACCTTATGTTATACCAAACAGACTGGGATATCGTGGGGCTGAAATTAAAATTAAATAATAAAAAAATATTTGAAGTTCCATTACGGAAGATCACGAAAGATGGTACTCGTTTTTGGTTTGGTTCATTAAATCTAGACAGTATTCTTACAAAGAAATTAACTGTTGTAATAAATGATTTAAATAATATAGTCTATATCTATGATGAAAAAGGGATTTTAATGAATGAGCTCTCTGTTGGTGATTTCATTCCAACAACGAATAATTTCAGCATTCAAATTTCAGATTTTATTACAAGTACAGGCCTTCAAATCAAATCTGACTCGAGCATAATTATTGTTTATTTTTCTTTCTTTTTATTAATCTTAAGCATATATATAAGTTTTTTCACCTACTCCCAGGTTTGGTTGGTGGAATTGTCCAAGGACATAAAAATTAGCGGAAGTTCGAACCGTTCAGTTTTATTTTTCCAAGAAGATTTTCGTAAAATTATCAAAAGATCCAGAAGTGCCTAATCTGTATTTTGCTCGCTTAACAATTTCTAAAATTGGAGTGGATTTGTTTAGGTGATCTTAAAATACGATATAATAATGAATAACTATTTAACTTGTTAATAAACCTTTTTAAAAAATTAAAAATGAAACGTTGGTTCATATCGCTCTTTATATCGGCAACTTTTTTATGAATGCCAGAGGTTGCATTAGCAGATGTAGCTGGTTTAATACCGTGTAAAGACTCCGCCGTTTTTAAGAGTAGATTAGACGGTAGTGTTAAAAAATTAACTTCGCGTTTAGTTAATTACGAAGAAGGAACACCTGCTTATTTGGCTTTGGAAGAGCAAATTGATCGTACAAAATTACGATTTGATAAGTATGGTAAGCAAGGTTTATTATGCGGTGCGGACGGGCTACCCCATTTAATCGCAGATGGACGTCCAAGCCATGCTGGCGAGTTTGTACTCCCGGCTATTATGTTTTTATATATAGCAGGCTATATTGGCTGGTCAGGCCGTAGCTACTTACAGTATACAAAAACAACGGATAAACCAAACGAGAACGAAATTATTATAAACGTTCCCGTCGCTCTTGGTATGATGTCTGCAAGTTTTATTTGGCCTTTTGCTGCTTGGATGGAATTAGTTTCCGGTGACTTGCTTGTACCAGGTGATGAAGTTACGGTCTCACCTCGTTAATTATATTTATTAATTAAAGTATAAAACCAATGGATAAAAATTTATTAAAATATCTATCAACAGCTCCCGTCCTTATTACTGCGTGGATGAGTTTTACTGCAGCTTTTATTATTGAGATACAACGTTATATGCCTGACACTCTTTCCTTTGCATCATATTAAAAACGTTTCCTAGGATTAGTACATGCTGCTAAATAATATCTAGAGTTGTTTTAAGCTCTAGATGTTATTTATTTTAAATACCAGATTGTTCGTTTATTGTTCCAAAACACCTAATTCGTTTAACATCGAAAATAAAAAAAAAGTGAAAGTTTTACTCGCTCGTATTTTCTCGAGAATGTTATACAAAACCAACCTCGGCACTAAAAAAGCAACAAAAAAGCAACATGGTTTGGATCTTCTAAAAGTTGAAAGACAGAAAGAATTGTTGTCTATAAGTATTCTTCGAGTTGAAGAAGTTTATACGAAAATTCTTGAACAGGGAAACCCAAAAGAGTTTATGCAAAAACAGGGCAAAAAGATTTTTCTTCAGTGTATAAAAAAGAGCTGCGAAGATTTTTTAACTAAGCAGTATGGTTGTAAAGTGAAGGTCAACACCAAAACTTTAAAAAAGTCTTTATACACAAAAAATATTTTGCAAGCAACGGAATTATTATTCCAAGTACCTTTCTATATTATCCTAGATGAAAATTCACGTGCCTTCCAATTAATCTATTATCCTGTTTATACTTCTGCTTCCGAAAATTTAATTGAAGCTCTTATTGATAATTTAATTTTAGAAATAAGCAACTGTGTGATGTATTTTAGTATTATAAAATTTTCTTCAGTTTATTCGTTTCGAAAAATCTTATATCGATCCAACTTTTTATCTTTACGAAATTTTGAACGTTTTAAAAATAATTTTAGTTGGCAATTAGTTACAAAAATTTATTTGCGGCACCCAACGGATCTTTATAACAATAAATATAATATTTCAATTTTACGAACTAGCGGAATCTATTCTAAAAGCATTTATGCTAACCGTTCCAAGGAAATTTCTAACATGCGTGGTTTTACTTTATTACCGCTAATGTTTCTTGAATTGGCAGATTTTGTTAGTAGTCGGGTAGAAGAAACATTGTACTTTATAAGTACAAGTGTGCGTTTCATCCTTACATCAGTTTTTGGACAAATAATTGGTCTGATTTGGCGTGGTGTATTAGATGGTTTAAAATAATAAGCTTTAAATTTGATCTGCGTCTAGTAGGATTTAGAGTCCAATAACCCACCCTATTATACTCAAGAAACTTCACTTAGTTTGTGGTATAATATCCTTCAGTATAAATTTTATTTCGTAAGAAATCATAATATTCTATGAATGCTTTTATTGGTTATATTTTACTCATAACACTAATGTTTAGTTTAGCGGCTGGATTATATTATGGCTTAAAAACTATACGTCTAATCTAGTCGGTATTCTATATAAATTATTGGGTTGAGGTATTCAGAAATCTCTTGACCCACAATTATGCACCCTCAAACAATCCATATATAGATATAATATTTTAATAATCATGGCTTCCACTGAATTAAATTCCAATATTCGGTCGTATTTAGACGGGTCGCGGCGCTTAAGTAATCTTATTTTGACCCTATCCATAAGTTTAGGGGGTATTGGTTTTTTTCTAACTGGTTTATCAAGCTTTTTTGAAATCAATCTTCTTTTCTCAGAGCCAACGGGTATATCTTTTCTTCCTCAGGGGGTTACTCTTTTATTCTATGGTACAGTCGGTTCATTGCTAGGTATCTTTTTAGCATTAACTATCTGGTGGGATGTTGGATGGGGTTACAATGAATATAGTAGAAGTCTTCAAAAAGTTAAGCTTTATCGCAAAGGTTTTCCTGGGAAAAACCGAGATTTGACTTTCGAGTTCTCGTTCGATGAGATTAAATCTGTAAAAATGCGAATAAAAGAAGGAATTAACCCGAAACGCCAATTGTTCTTATGTCTAGTAGATAATCGAGAAATCCCCTTAATAGGAGTCGAGCAGCCAATTGCTTTAAATAAAATTGAAGATGAAGCAATAAAAATAGCCAAGTATTTAAACGTATTGTTGGAAACAGAATAAATCGGGCGAACGACGGGAATCGAACCCGCGAATGCTGGAACCACAACCCAGTGCCTTAACCACTTGGCTACGCTCGCCTTTTCAAAGTATACCTTAACAGTTTATCATAAAATCATCTCAGCAGAAAGCGTTACTTAACAGTTTTAATTCTTGATTGTTATTTTCGCTCTCCGGACCAAATTAACAAGATTTTATGTTATTTCTTGGTCTGAATTCAATTTCTAAATATAAAATTTATAGTTTTATATTGTCCCAGAATGAACATCAGCATAAAAACGTCGAAACGCAGTATAACCTTCGGTCTATAAAACTATTAGATTAGTTAGCATGCACTATCACTGTTTTTTATAATTTTTAATGTTTGAAGTCAGTTCCCCATAAATCATATAGTATGCAAAAAAAAATTTATAAATATCTTTTACCAAATTTGTTAGAAACCCAGCGAATAAGTTTTTGTTGGTTTCTTGAATTAGGTTTTATACAGGAATTAGAGAATTTCTCCCCCATTCGCGACTACCTTGATGAACTGGAATTAAATTTATCGGCCAAATTTTATACGATACGTAAACCTAAATATACTTTTGAAGAAGCCAAGCGTCGAGATACTACTTATAGCGTTAGGATTTTTACTAAAGTTGACCTTTTATATCTTAAAAACGACTGGGACAAAATAACAAAAAACGAGGTCCTTCTTTGTGATATACCTTTAATGACAAATGAAGGAACATTTTTAGTTAATGGTATTGAACGCATTATTATAAATCAAATAGTTCGAAGTCCAGGAATTTACTACAAAACTGATTCTGATAAACAAAATTTTCGTTCTCATATTGCTAGTCTTATTTCTAACAGGGGTACTTGGGTAAAATTTGAAATTGATAAAAATGAATTAATAAGTGTAAGAATTGACAAAGCAAAGAAGTTTTCAGCCTATATTTTTTTAAAGACTTTAGGCTTAAAGGACCAGGATATTTTTACTAGTCTAGACCATCCTGAACGTTTCCAAAAAACGTTTCATGAACACGGTCATTTATCTCTAGAAGAATCATTCATAGAATTACATAATAAACTAAGACCCGGAGAACCGGCCACGATTAAATCAGGTCGACAACTTATTTATTCAAAGTTTTTTGATCCTAAGCGATATGATTTAGGTCGTGTAGGACGTTATAAAATCAATAACCAATTAAACTTGTCGATTAAGAATACTGTTCATATACTAACTGCCAAAGATGTATTAGCTATAGTTAATGAGTTAATCAATTTCCGTTTGGCAACAAATATCGAAGATGACATTGATCATTTAGCTAATCGACGAGTACGATCTGTAGGAGAACTTTTACAAAACCAGATCAGAATTGGATTAAATCGCCTCGAAAGAATTGCACAAGAACGGATGACAATTTGCGAGCAAAAATATTTAAAGGTAAATATTTTGGTTAATTCTAAACCCCTAGTCTCTTCTATTAGAGAATTCTTTGGTTCGAATCCTCTTTCGCAATTTATGGATCAAACTAATCCACTAGCCGAACTAACCCATAAAAGAAGAGTATCCGTTTTGGGCCCGGGCGGAATTACACGGGATCGAGCAGGATTTGCTATTAGAGATATTCATCCTAGCCAGTACGGACGAATTTGTCCGATTGAAACCCCTGAAGGTCCAAATGCTGGTTTAATCGGTTCACTATCAACTTATGCCAGAGTAAATTCTTATGGTTTTATTGAAACGCCATTTTATAAAGTTCAAGGTGGAAAGGTTCTGCAAAATTCATTTCCGATTTACTTAGATGCTAATACAGAAGATCGTTACCGTTTAGCAGCTGGTGATGTAGAAATTGCTTCGAATGGAATTATCTTAAATAAAGATGTACCAGTTCGATACAGCAAGGATTTAGTAAACGTTCGGTCAAGTGAGGTTGACTATATAGCAGTTTCTCCTATTCAAGTTGTTTCGTTAGCTACATCACTTATTCCTTTTTTAGAGCATGACGACGCAAATCGAACATTAATGGGGTCGAATATGCAAAGACAATCTGTTCCATTATTATATCCCGAAGCTCCTTTAATCGGAACGGGGTTAGAAGGCCAAGCAGCTCGAGATTCTGGTGTAACGGTATTAAGTGTTAGTTCCGGTCGGGTATTAAAAATTAGTGACGGCGAAATCCTTATAAAGGATAAAAACGGGAATTGCTTTAGATATCATTTAACCAAATACCAACGTTCAAATCAAGATACTTGTGTCAATCAGAACCCTTTCGTATCAATCAATGAAAAAGTTACCACTGGACAAATTATTGCGGATGGCGCGTCAACCGAAGGAGGTGAATTATCGGTAGGGCAGAATATTACTATTGCCTATATGCCTTGGGAAGGTTATAACTACGAAGATGCATTTGTAATTAGTGAACGTCTCATTTATGACGATTTATATACTTCTCTTCATATTGAGAAACTTGAAATCGAATTTCGTCAAACCAAACTTGGTATGGAAGAAATTACAAAAGATCTACCTAATGCGAGTGAATACTCTATCAGAAATTTAGATGATAATGGTATAGTAGAAATTGGCACATGGGTCGATTCGGGTGATATTTTGGTTGGTAAATTAACCCCAAAGGGCGAATCCGATTATCCGCCGGAAGGAAAATTATTAAGAGCAATTTTTGGAGAAAAATCCCGAGATGTTAGAAACACTTCGTTAAAAGTGCCTCCGGGAACTTGTGGCCGAGTCTTGGACGTTAAAATTTTTTCGCGAAGTAACCGTGATGATTTACCTCCTGGAACGGAAGAAATACTAAAGGTTTATATTGCCCAAACGCGTAAAATTCAAATAGGGGACAAGATGGCTGGGAGACACGGAAATAAAGGTATTATTTCCAAAATACTACCACGCCAAGATATGCCGTATTTACCGGACGGTAGTCCAGTTGATATAATATTAAATCCTTTAGGCGTTCCGTCTCGAATGAATGTTGGTCAACTTTTTGAATGTCTGCTTGGGTTCGCAGCCGAGAATTTAAATGTGAGATTTAAAATAGTTCCATTTGACGAAATGTATGGTGAAGAAGCCTCGCGGGCTCTAGTTAATAAAAAATTAAAAGAAGCTGCTTATTCAGAAAAATGGATTTTTTCAAGCAAGCATCCCGGAAAGATGGTCTTACGAGATGGTCGAACAGGGCAGTTTTTTGAAAACCCCGTTACTATAGGTAATGCTTATATGCTAAAGTTAGTCCACTTAGTAGATGATAAAATACATGCGAGGTCGACTGGACCTTATTCGCTTGTAACTCAACAGCCCTTAGGTGGCCGAGCTCAACAAGGTGGTCAACGATTAGGTGAAATGGAAGTTTGGGCCCTTGAAGCTTTTGGTGCTGCCTATACGTTACAAGAGCTTTTAACCATTAAATCAGATGATATGCAAGGGCGAAATGAAACTTTAAACGCTATAGTTAAAGGATTGCCTATACCACGACCAGGAGTTCCAGAATCTTTTAAAGTATTGATGAGAGAATTACAAGCTTTATGTCTTGACGTCGCTACCTATAAGTTAAACAATTCTGAAGTTAATTTAATGGGTAAAATTCTAAAGAATTCCTAAGCCGTTAGCATTAAATTCTAATAATTAAAATTACATTAACTATATGTTACAGTCCGAGCGATCGTTTGATTATGTAAAAATAAATTTAGCTTCACCTTCTCGAATTCGGAGTTGGGGCGAAAGAACTCTCCCAAATGGTGAAAAAGTAGGTGAAGTAGTTAAGCCCGAAACCATAAACTATAGAACTTT
>Ga0115105_10730770_pt1 | contig 11097 bp, 4 predicted proteins | sample CN18umnscriptome_FD_89648 | JGI IMG/M metagenome (GOLD analysis project Ga0115105, IMG submission 89648) | Marine eukaryotic communities from Pacific Ocean to study complex ecological interactions - CN13ID_155_C17_100m_0.8um Metatranscriptome... | ecosystem: Environmental > Aquatic > Marine >... | reverse complement strand
GCACGTTCCGCACCAAGCGCTTCGGCTTCGAGAGCGGCATCTTCCCGCATCGCGATTTCCTCGGCGGCATCCACTTCCGGTTCGTCGACCAGTCTCTTCACCGACATGGTGGCGTAGATGTCGAACCCGGTACCGGCGGGGATGAGGTGTCCGAGCAGCACGTTTTCCTTCAGGCCGCGGAGGGTATCCACTGCACCCTTGAGGGCTGCTTCGGTGAGTACCTTGGTGGTCTCCTGGAAGGAGGCACCAGAGAGGAAGGATTCGGCCTGCAACGACGCCTTGGTGATGCCGAGGAGCAGGGGCTTGGACTTGGCTGGCTTGGCCCGCTTGGTCTTGGCAATCTGCTTGCCATCCAGTTCCACGACGGCGTTTGCATCCTTGACCTTTTCCTTGTCGACCAGAGCACCGACGGGCAGGGTGGTGTCACCGCTATCCTCAATGCGAAGCTTCTTGCTCATATCGTCGTTGACCTGGTGGAAGAACCACTTGTCAATGACATCGTTCTGGAGCAGGTTGCTGTCACCTGGATCCTGAATGAGCATCTTGCCGAGCATCTGTCGGAGGATGACCTCGATGTGCTTGTCGGAGATCGGCACGCCCTGGGCTCGATAGACGTTCTGGACTTCGTCGAGCATGTAGACGTGAAGAGCTTCCTCGCCCTTGATCTTGAGGATGTCGGCAGGAACCAACGGGCCATCGGTAAGCGGCTCGCCAGCTTCCACCCGGTCCCCGGTGTGCACGAGAAGGGGCTTGCCCTGAGGTGCGTAGTGGGGGAACGGATCGAGATCCTCGTTTTCCGGCTGGACTATGATGGTCATCTTGCCCTTGCGCTTGTCCGGATCGAGTTCCACACGGCCCGGGACTTCCGCCATGATCGCGGGGTCCTTGGGGATTCGTGCTTCGAAGATCTCGGTGACTCGGGGCAGACCACCGACGATGTCGGCAGAACGTCCACTGTCCTTCGGCTGTCGAGCAAGCAGCTGGCCGATGGTGATCTCGTCTCCGTGATCGACTTCGATACGGGCCTTCGCGGGAAGGTGGTGGAAGTCGAGGACCTTGGATTCGTCGGTCGGATCCACGATCTTGATCTGAGGAGTCGCTTCGCCGGTATGGGCGGTGACGATCTTCTCGACCTTGCCGGCACGAGTTTCCTCGACGCGGTAGGTCTGTTCCTTGTCGAGGTTTTCCCACACGACCTTGCCGGACTTCTCGGCGAGAATCGGGCTCATGTGCGGGTTCCAGTTGACGATCTCCTGGCCCTTGCCGACCTTGCCGCCATCATCGATTTGGAGTTCTGCACCGTATGGCACCTTGAACTTGTCGATTTCGCGGCCCTTGTCATCCAAGAGGTGGACTTCACCGTTTCGCTTGAGTGCGACCAGCTTCTTGCCATCTTCGGGATCTTCGACCCAGACCTGGTTGCAGCCTTCCAGACGGACCACACCGGCCGCGGGAGCGCACCACTTGGTTTCGGTCATCGCACGGGTGGCGGTACCACCGGTGTGGAAGGTACGCATGGTGAGCTGGGTGCCCGGCTCGCCAATCGACTGGGCGGCGATGATGCCGACCGCGAGGCCCTTTTCGACCAAGCGGCTGGAGGACATGTCCATGCCGTAGCACTTGACGCACACCCCGCGGGCGGTGCGACAGGTGAGTGGGCTTCGGATGTGCACCGTCGGGATGCCAAGCCTTTCGATCCGATCGGCCATGACCGCGGTGATCATCTCGTTCTTGCCGACGATGGTCTCGTCCTTGATCGGGTCTCGAATGGTGTCGAGTGACACACGGCCGAGAATCTGATCGCGGAGCGGGACATCGACTTCCTCGCCCTTGAAGATCGCCTTCTTGGGGATGCCCTGAGTGGTGCAGCAGTCGTTTTCGATGACCACGACCGACTGGGCCACATCGCAAAGCTTACGAGTGAGGTAACCGGAGTCAGCGGTCTTGAGTGCGGTATCGGCCAGGCCCTTACGTGCACCGTGGGTCGATGAGAAGTACTCGAGAACGTTCAGGCCTTCGCGGAAGTTCGCCCGAATCGGGGTTTCGATGATTTCGCCGCTGGGCTTGGCCATGAGGCCACGCATACCAGCAAGCTGCTGCATCTGGCTCTGGTTACCACGAGCACCGGAGTTCATGAAGAGGTACACCGGGTTCAGGTAGCGGTCGCCTTCAGCCTTCTCGATGGAGGTTTCCTTGCCGGTGGCTGGGTCGCGACGGTCATCTCTGAGCGTCTCGATCAGCTTCTCGGTCAGGCTCTTGCGGCAGGTTGCCCAGATGTCGAGCAGGTTGTTGTGGCGTTCACGCTCGGTGATGGCACCGGCCTGGTAGGCCTTTTCAACCCGGTCGACCTTCTTCTGGGCCTGGTTGAGGAGTGCCTGCTTCTCACGGGGAATACGAAGGTCATTCACACCGAAGGAGAGGCCGGAAGTGGTGGAGGACTTGAAGCCAAGTTCCTTCATCGCATCCAGGAGGTCGATGGTATCGGCCTTGCCCATTCGGGCAAAGGTGTCATCAATGACCCGGGCGCATCCCTTCTTGCCGAGCGGACAGCAGAAGTATGGCATCTTGCTGTGGCCGGGAAGGATCTCGTTGAACATCAGCTGACCGATGGTCGTTCGGATCCGACGGTTGTCGGGCATCGGTTCGGGATCGCCCTTCTCGCTGTGAACGATTTCGCTGGCGTCGGGCAGGCGGACCAGGATGTGGTCGTGAATGCCGATGTCACCGAGGTCGTAGGCAAGAATGGCTTCGAAGCTGTCCTTGAAGAATCGCAGATCGCTTTCTTCGCGTGTTTGCTGCTCGGGATCTTCGGCGGTCAGGAAGGCGACGCCCATGACGATGTCCTGGGATGGACTCACGATGGGATTGCCGTTGGCCGGACTGAAGATGTTGTGAAGCGACAGCATCAGCACGTGGGCTTCGGTCTGTGCGTCCACCGAGAGCGGAAGGTGGACGGCCATCTGGTCGCCGTCGAAGTCGGCGTTGTAGCCGGTGCAGACGAGCGGGTGGATCTTGATGGCGTTGCCTTCGACCAGCACCGGCTCGAAGGCCTGGATACCCATGCGGTGAAGGGTCGGGGCACGGTTGAGCAGGACCGGGTGGTTTTGAATCACCTGCTCGAGAATGTCCCAGACTTCCATGTCCCGCCGTTCAAGCATGCGCTTGGCGCTCTTGATGGTGTCGGCGAATCCATGTTCCTTGAGCTTGCGAATGATGAACGGCTGGAAGAGCTCCAGGGCGATCTTCTTGGGAAGGCCGCATTGCCAGAGCTTGAGTTCCGGGCCGACGACGATGACCGAACGGGCGGAGTAGTCGACGCGCTTGCCGAGAAGGTTCTCGCGGAAGCGGCCCTGCTTGCCCTTGATCATGTCGGTGATCGACTTGAGGGGACGGTTGGACGAACCCAGTACCGGACGACGGCATCGACCGTTGTCGAAGAGTGCGTCGACGGCCTGCTGCAACATGCGCTTTTCGTTGCGGATGATGACCTCGGGAGCATTGAGGTCCATCAGCTTCTTGAGGCGGTTGTTGCGGTTGATGATTCGACGGTAGAGGTCGTTGAGGTCACTGGTCGCGAAGTTGCCGCTTTCCAGGAGGACCAGGGGGCGGAGGTCCGGCGGAATCACCGGAACCACGTCCAGAACCATCCAGGTCGGATCGTTGTCACTGCCGCGGATCTGCTCGACGATCTTGAGTCGCTTGGCAAGATCCTTCTGCTTCTGCTTGCTGCGGGTTGCGGCAAGACCTTCGCGGAGTTCGAAGGCGACCTCGTCGAGGTCCAGCTGGTTCAGGAGCTCACGGATCGCTTCAGCGCCCATCATGGCGGTGAAGGCGGTGGGGCCGAACTTCTCACGGGCTTCGCGATACTCGTCCTCGGTGAGGACCTGGCGGAGCTGGAGTTCGGTGTCGCCCTGATCGGTGACCACGTAGTCCTGGAAGTAGATGATCTTCTCAAGGTCGCTGGTCTTCATGTCCAGCAGGTTGCCCAGCCGTGAAGGCATGGCCTTGAAGAACCAGATGTGGACAATCGGCGCAGCCAGGTTGATGTGGCCCATGCGCTTGCGTCGCACGCGGGAGTGGGTGACCTTGACCCCGCAGCGGTCGCAGATGATGCCCTTGTACTTCGTTCCCTTGTACTTGCCGCAACCACATTCGTAGTCGCGCTCGGGACCGAAGATCCGCTCACAGAACAGGCCGTCCCGTTCGGGGCGGTAGGTTCGGTAGTTGATCGTTTCGGGGCGTTTTACTTCACCGAAACTCCAACTGCGGATGTCGTTCGGACTCGCGAGGGAAATCCTCACTGATCCGTAGTCGTTCACTCTGTCAAAGACGTTTTCAGCCATTTTTAGTAATGCTCCCGCGAACGGGTGAAGTGGATCGTGAATCGAAGAGGTACTCAGAGAACTGAGTTGGTTTCCTCTTGCTCCTTTTCAAGCATGATGTTCATACCAAGGCCCTTGATCTCGTGGCACAGAACATCGAACACCACCGGCATGCCGGCTTGGAGGGTGTTGGTTCCCTTGACCATTGAGTCATAGATCTTCGTGCGGCCTTCGACATCATCACTCTTGACGGTGAGAAGTTCCTGAAGGACATAGGCGGCACCGTAGGCCTCCAGTCCCCAGACTTCCATTTCCCCGAACCGCTGTCCGCCGGTTCGAGCCTTGCCACCAAGCGGTTGCTGGTGATAAGGGAGTAGGGGCCGGTTGACCTGGCGTGGATCTTGTCGTCCACCAGGTGGTGCAGCTTCAGCATGTACATGTAGCCGACCGTGGTCCTCTGCTTGAACGGTTCGCCGGTGCGGCCGTCGTGCAGCTGGATCTTTCCGTCGGTTGGCATGTGGGCAAGCAGGTCGCGAGGTTTGCCGGGGTTCTGGCCGGTGTCCTCGAAGTTCTTCCAGTGGTCGGCGACCATCTGGTTGGCGTCGGCCACGGACTGGAAGATCTCGGTTTCGGTGGCACCGTCGAAGACCGGGGTGACCGCCTGGAATCCGAGAACCTGAGCCGCCCATCCGAGGTGGACTTCGAGAATCTGACCCACGTTCATTCGACTCGGCACACCCAGGGGGTTGAGCAGGAGATCGACGGGGGTTCCATCCTCGAGGAACGGCATGTCCTCTTCGGGAACGATTCGGGCGATGACGCCCTTGTTGCCGTGGCGTCCAGCCATCTTGTCACCGACCGACAGGTGTCGCTTGGTGGCGAGGTAGACCTTGACCATTTCGAGAACGCCGGAAGGAAGTTCGTCGCCACGCTTCATGTGCTGAAGTCGACGATCCTTCTCCTTCTCGATCTCGGTGATTCGCTTCCACATCGTGTCGCGAACACTGAGGGCGGATTCGCGGACTTCCTTGGAGCCCTTGATCCACTTGTTGTCGAAGTTCTCGATCTGTTCCAGGATGACTTCCGGGATGTCACTCGCACCGACCTTCTGTCGGGTGGAGGGGTCGATCATCTCGGTGCCGGTGAGCTCGTTGATGCGGTTGACCATTTCCCGGAATCGGGCGATGGCTCGCTGATCCATCAACTCTTCGAACTCATCCATGTCCTTCTTCAGCTTCTTCTTGGCGTCGTCGCCAAGGTGCATGCGACGGCTGAAGTGACGGGTTCCGATGACCACGCCGGAGGTGCCGGCGGGGACTTCGAGGGAGTCATTCTTCACGTCTTCGCCGGCACGGCCGAAGATCGCATGGAGGAGCTTCTCTTCGGGACTGAGTTCGGACTTGGACTTGGGACTGACCTTGCCGACGAGGATGTCGCCGGGGCTGACTCGGGCACCGTTGCGGATGATGCCGGTTTCGCCGAGGTTCTGCAGCATCTTTTCCGAGACGTTCGGGATGTCTGCGGTGAACTCCTCGCGACCAAGCTTGGTCTCGCGGATTTCAACCTCGAAGGTGTCGATGTGGATGGACGTGAATGCGTCGTCCTTCACCAGTCGCTCGTTGATGACGATGGCGTCCTCGAAGTTGTAGCCGTCAAAGGTGTTGAAGGCGACGAGGGCGTTGCGTCCGATGGCAAGCTGGCCGTTTTCGGTGGAAGCACCGTCGGCGATGACCTGACCGACCTCCACCTTCTGGCCCTTCTTCACGATCGGCTTCTGGTTCTGGCAGGTCCGCTCGTTGAGACCGACGAACTTGCGGAGTTCATATTCATCCGCATTGTCGATCTCGATGCGACGCGAATCGACCGCGGTCACGGTTCCAGCCCTTCGGGCCTTCACGATCATGCCCGAGTAGGGGCCGATCTCGTGTTCCATGCCGGTTGCGATGAGCGGCGGGTCGACCTTGATCAGCGGTACGGCCTGCCTCTGCATGTTCGAGCCCATGAGGGCGCGGTTTGCATCGTCATGCTCGAGGAACGGAATGAGTGACGCGGAAATACCGACGATCTGCTTGGGAGAGATGTCGACGAACTCGACATCATTGGCGTCCACCAGAAGGAGGTCGCCGTCCTTGCGGGCGAGCAGCTGTCCTTCACGGAGTCGGCCGTTCTCGTCGATGGCGTCACTGGTTGCGAGGATTCGCATCAGCTCTTCATCGGCGCGGAGTTCCTCGACGTTTTCGGTGACCTTGCCCTTCTGTACCTGGCGGTAGGGGGTCTTGAGGAAGCCGTAGTCGTCGATTTCCGAATAGATGCCCAAGGAGGCGATCAGACCGATGTTGGTGCCTTCCGGCGTTTCAATCGGACAGATTCGGCCGTAGTGAGAGATGTGCACATCGCGAACTTCAAAGCCCGCACGCTTTCGGTTCAGGCCACCAGGGCCGAGAGCCGAGAGACGACGTTCGTGCACGAGCATCGAGAGCGGGTTGGTCTGGTCGACCACCTGCGAAAGTTCCGAGCGACCGAAGAAGAAGTCGATCGCGCTGGAGATGCTCTTGGAGTTCACCAGGTCGGAGATTCTGCTCAGCTCATCGGGGTCCTTGACGCTCATGCGCTCCTGGACGGTACGACGGAGCTTGAGGAAGCCCTTGCGCATTTCTTCGACGGCAAGCTCGTCGAGGGTGCGGAGGCGGCGGTTGCCAAGGTGGTCGATGTCGTCCACATGGGCTCGGGAACGCTTGGCCCGGAGATCCATGATGTATCGGATGACGGCGAGGAAGTCCTCGGCACGGATGTACTGTTCGCTTTCGGGGCAGACCTTGTAGACGTCGTCGTCCTCGAACTTCCGGTTGATGCGGAAGCGGCCGACCCGGCCGAGTCGATAGCGGTTGTCGTCGAAGAACTTCTCGTCGAAGAGGGACTTCGCCTTGTCCAGCTGCGGGGGGTTGCCCGGTCGCAGGCGGCCGTAGATCTTCAGAAGGGCGGCTTCGTGCTCGGTCACCTCGGCGAGGAAGTCGAGCCGTTCTTCGGCCAGCGAGTTGAGGATCAACGGGTCGGCGGCATCGGTGATGACGCGGACGGTAGGAAGCTCCGAGGCGAGGATTGCTTCCATGGCGTCGCCGATGGGCTTGCCGACGGTGCAGAGTTCCTCACCCGTGTCGGTGTCGACGATCATTTCAGCGGAGTAGTGCTCCGGCAGAAGCTTTTCGACCTTGATGTCCTTGACGTCGTAGAACAGCTCGAGCAGTTTGTCGGTCGAGCTGAAGTCGTCGCTGAGGGCACGAAGGAAGGTGGTGGCGGCCAGCTTGGTCGACTGGTCGATCCGCATCATCAGGCGGTCCTTCTTGTCGACTTCAAGTTCGATCCAGGAACCACGCTCGGGAATGATGCGGGCGCTGTGGAGGGGGCGGTCACCGAAGCTCGAGGCGATGGAGAAGTCCACGCCGGGTGAGCGGTGGAGCTGGCTGACGATGACTCGTTCCGCTCCGTTGACAATGAATTCACCACCACCGGTGAAGGAGCTGGTACTGGCGGTCTGCCAGGGCAGCTGGACACCGGCCATGATCGGGATTTCCCCGAGGTAGATGTCTTCTTCGGGGGTTTCCTCGACCTCGTCACGGCGGAACCGCACCCGGACCCTGAACGGCATGCCGTAGGTCAGGCGGAGTTCACGACATTCGTCGGGCGTATAGCGAGGCTCGTCCAGCGAGTAGCTGAGATAGTCGAGTCGCATGGTCCCGTCGTAGCTCTCAATCGGGAATATTTCCCGAAGGAGGGCTTCAAGGCCAAGACGTGGGTCTCGGTCCTCGGGCGCCGTGTCGAGTTGAAGGAAGCGAGAATAGGCGTCCATCTGCACCCGGACCAGATCCGGGACGCGGAGACCGTCTTTCCTCTTCGAGAAGTCGCGGATGGTTCGCTCAGTCATCCAGGCGGGTTCCCGTCTATTGATCACCGTTCATAAGGAATCGGGATCATCAGGTTATTGGTTTCAGATGAAGCTGAAGAGTTGATTGGTCACTCAGCGATCATCCGTCTTGAGGTACGTAAATCAATCGTGGGTCCAGGCCTTGAACAGATGGCCTTCTGTGCCGCCCGGTCAGGCCGCCACGCCCGTCTGGGCGTGTTCAAGTGCGGTCTTGACCAATTGATCGAAGGTCTTGGGATCTTCAATCGCGGTCTGGCTCAGCATCTTTCTGTTCAGAAGGATGCCTGCTCGCTGTATGCCATTTATGAAGACGCTGTATCGCGTTCCTCGCATCCGGCATGCAGCCGTGATTCGGGTAATCCACAGTCTTCGATAATCTCGCTTGCGGTTACGTCGGTCGCGGTACGCAAAGCGACCCGCACGCATCAGGGCGACTTTCGCCTGTTGCTTGTGGCGGCTCTTTGTCCCGTAGTATCCGCGGGCTTTACGGAGCAGTCGTCTGCGTCCGCTGGTTCGCGCAGCACCCTTGCGAACTCGTGGCATGGTTCTCTCCTTATCCTGCCTCGGCGGGGGTTTCCACTCCGGGAAACTCTTTGGCCCGACGGGCGCATTCCGGTTGAAGAGGTTCATGATCCCGATGGATCATGAAACGTGTGGATCGACGATTCAGTCGTCGGTGTTCTTGCGTTCCGCTTTCTTTGCATCAGCGGCCGCTTGTTCCTGGGAACGAAGCGGACGGAAGAGCAGGGTTCTCAAACGACCCATGTCTCCTGAACGTGCATAACTCGGATTGCGATAACTGCGTATCTGCGCACCGGTCTTGTTGCTCTTGATGTGGCGGCTGTTTGGTCGGCGGAAGCGTACTTTGCCGGTCTTGGAGACCTTGATTCGCTTCAGCAAACCCTTGTGGGACTTGTTCTTAGGCATTTTTTTAGTCGTCTGGCGAGGACGTGATTGGTATAAGGTGATTCAGGATCGAATCAAAGAGTGTAGCAGATATTTCTCATCCGTGTTCTGCTCTGGGGAAAAATTCCCGGAAGTCCCATCAATCCACCAGAATGACGTCCTGCCGGTGGCGGGGGAGGCAGATCGGCATGGTCGAATCAGGACACTCCTGGGTGGTCCAGATCTGATCCAGGTTCACCACCGGGACAATGTGCCAGGGGGTGGAAAGGTCGCCCATCAATACGACCTGGCCTCGTCCCTCATGGGTTGGGCTGCCTTCAAGATGTCCAGAAGGGCTTTTTTTGGGTTCGAATTCGCCAGATGATCGGATTGCGATCTCCGGCGATCGGGGAGTCGGCACCAATTTGCTGCAGGCGAAAGGCCTGAGGGTCGAACGGCACTCGGTAGGAGAAGCTGGTTCCCGGTCCGGTGTCGCCGGCGAACTTGAGGTGATCCGATTCGAGGTGGCCATGTTGGGACAGCACATTCAGGTGGTTGCTGTGGGGAGTGTTGATCGGGTCGAAGGGGGTTTCCAGAGCAAGCTTGTCGAGTGGCATCATGCCGCTGTTGTCGGTGGAAAAGCCGGCAATGGCCGTGCCGATCCCACCCAGGCGGGTTTGAGACTGACCCATCTTGTTGTTGTGCTGGATCGACTGGTATACGGGAAGCCCGATGCCAACCGCAAGGAACATTGCTGCGGCGGTGGCGATGAAGTCAGGCATTCGCCATCTGGAGGATGATCTTGGCTGGTCGACGCTGGCCAGCTTCATGCGGGTCTGAAGCTCGGCTTCATGACGATCGATTCGAGCCAGGGTGGCGTCCAGAAGTTCCTCGGACGCATCTTCGACGGGGTAGTGGTCAAGGAGACCCAGGACCGCTTTCACCGCGTCGGACTGCTGCTGAAGTTCGGGATCATCGGATGAGGTGGAATCCATTCCGCCCCCATCTTCCAGGAGATGGTCCACGGCCTTGGCGGTTTCGGGACTGAGCCTGAGAATGTCCGCTTCCGGCTGATTCTCCTGGTTGTTGTTGTTGGCTTGGTCGTCCATGTTTCAGTCCCGTCGTGTTGGCTTGTTTCATGGTGACCTGGCCAGTCACCAGGGAGTCTAATTCTTGTCTGTTGTTGTCTTGGCCGGGTTGCCGTCCCCGTCGGAATTCGCTGAGGCGGCCTGCCATGCATCGGCAAAGTTGGCTACCGCGGCGTGAAGTCGACTCTTGACCGTTCCCAAAGGAATGGAGAGTGTTTCGGAGATCTGGTTGTAGCTCAGTCTCTGGAAGTAGCTGAGCAGAAGGATTTCACGGTAGTGGGCGGGCATGCCGTCAACGACTTGTTTGACGGTGCCTTGCAGTTCCTCGCGGAGCAGGTCCTGATCAGGCTCGGTCGGATCGCCCTGGAGAAGGTCGATCATCTGAGCATCGCGTCCATCGGAATCACCCACCGGAGTGGAGAGAGAAACCGCGGAACGACGCCTGCGGCGGCGATGGTGATCGCGGGCCTTGTTGGCGGCGATGGTGTAGAGCCACGGCTTGAATCGTCTATCTGCATCGAACGAATCTGCCGCGAGGTGGACCTGGAGGAAGGTTTCCTGGAAGACGTCATCAGCGGCCGCACGTGAACCGAGGAATCGATAAAGGAAGTGGCTCAGGTCGTTGCGGTAGCGTTCCAGGAGCGTGACAAATGCGTCACGGTTGCCCTCTCGGTAATCCACGAGAAGGGCTTCGTCACTGAGTGAATCGAGCTCGGCAGCATCAGTTGCCATGTTGGTTGCCGCGTCGCTCCGGTTGGTTTGAACGTGATTGGAAGAACGGTAAGTCTGGGGTCTTGCAGGAAGGGTAACCGATCCAAACCCCTTGCTGGCTTTGGCAAGCCAGTCGACAATACTTCCGTTGTTCCCTTGGAGGTTGATT
>Ga0115105_10110638_pt1 | contig 11119 bp, 1 predicted proteins | sample CN18umnscriptome_FD_89648 | JGI IMG/M metagenome (GOLD analysis project Ga0115105, IMG submission 89648) | Marine eukaryotic communities from Pacific Ocean to study complex ecological interactions - CN13ID_155_C17_100m_0.8um Metatranscriptome... | ecosystem: Environmental > Aquatic > Marine >... | reverse complement strand
CTTAACTTTTTTAAAAATGCTTTATTGACCATATATGTATATATATATGTAAATGTTTCCCATTTTTAAGTTATTTGTCTGTTTTGTTTTGTAATACAGTGTGAACCTATTCGTAAGAATATTTTGGGATTGGCCTCCCTATCAAAATAGTGTATCATTTAGAATATCATGTCTCTAATCATCCGTCTGTAATATTAGCGCTACACCCCGTAATACCCAAATTGCAGGATCAGCTGCTCCGTTTAAGTCTGTTTTTAAAGTAGCGAGGAAGACGTAGGTTGGCCCACGGAAAGTTGTTTGGTAGACGGGGCATTCATAAACATCCTTTTGGTGCCTCATATACCCGACTGCAGTTGGCTCCCAGGTTGCTTCTACTTGCACAGCTTTTATATAAAAAACAGGCATTGGTGGAATCAATTCTTTAATACGCCCATCAGCAAGATAACCACGACATTTGGTACCGCTTATTTCGTACTCTTCACATTCATCTTCATCATTGAACCACCTTGCCCCTTCCATATAAAAGCCATGCGCATACGCACCGTCTTGTGGGTGCTCACTCGCCGTGCTTGGACTGACCATGGCAGTAACATACGTTTCTATGGTCATATTATCTAATGGTAAATTGTGGGCCCTTGCAGTAGCTTGCATAATGGCTGTGTTGAAAGATGTTGGATTAAACATGCCAGATAACCAAATACAATTGGGCCTCTTCAATTCCTCAGACCAGCTTACAAGCTGTTTCACTCGTAATTTCAAATCTGTATACCATGGCATCAGCCCCTTTTTAGACCACCATGCCAACCGTTCCCAAGAACATTTGTGAAATGGATTTCGTCCAGGGACTTGATGTATCGATAAAGCGGCAGACAAATCTTCCATTGCATCAGTCATGTTCAATGCCCCATCTAAGCCCTTCTGGAGCTCTTCTAAGGATCGCCTCATTTCAAATAGAAGCGAATTCATCGCCGTGCATTCTTGCATTACTACAATAACATAAGGCGCCTCTTCGCCGTTTAGTACTTCCTCAGCTCTTTCGCCGATATCGATCATATCATATTCTTTTGGTAAACTTTCAAGTATTAGGGAGAGAGAATCGCGAGTAGAACTTGCTCCATCACCATCATTATCGTCACCACTACTGCCACCTTGCAATGATAAAATAGTTTCGAACATATTATCGGCTGTTGACGTGAGATACCCAATTTCAGCATTAGGGTGCAGACCAAACATTATTGGAGCTTCTTGCGGTAGTGCTTCGTCGATATATGACTTGTATCCGATATACGAAGTGTTCGATGAATCTGGCGAAAGAAATAAATCTTTTGTTTCCTCTGTGGGTTGATAACAAGGTACAAGCTCTGCCCCCGCAAAAATTTTTGGCTGAAATAAAACCTCTAGGTAAGTACTGTTAGTTCGCCGATCCCAAAAATCAGTAATGTGCCCCCCATACATAATCTGCCCAAAAATATACCGTAAATCATCCCAAGGAACGTTATCGTTACCCGATATATATGACTTGCAGACACTAGCGCATATGGTCAAATCTCCGGTATTAAACGAATACTTAGTGCTCCATCCTTGTTGCCCAAATTTTCTTCTGCCTAAGACAATACTGTGAAAAAAACAAAGGGCAAACAAACATGCTTTAAATTCTTTAGGCTTTGAACAACCACTGATATACTCTTCGGAAAAGTTTGCCCACGCACGTTGTAAATTAGAGCGCAAATCTGCAGGGGCTTCGTTCATCACTTTAATGCATGACTGTAGCAATGATTCTGGTAAAACTTTTATATGAGGCATTGGTGGTGGTTCTGCAGATAAAAAACATCGAAAGTCTTGATGTGCATGCTCTGCGGCCTTTTCTAGAGTACGCTCAAGCGTAGGTAGCCATTCTGTCATTAAATGTATATTTTGCAAAAAAACCCATCCACCATTTGCAGCAAAAGACGAGATTGCCTTTTCAGCTCGTTCTTCTTGCCCTTGACCCATCGATATGTTTTGGTATTTACCAGAATTTTTAATGCCCAATTTTTCGCCAAAGCTTTCCACCCATGAAGTCGGATCGACTCCTGGGAAAAGTGTAAAAAATATGGGAGTGGCAGGAGAACTTTCTTGGTATGTAGATTCCATATCAAAAGGAGCCTGGTTAACGAAGTTTTCTCCAAGCGAAAGCGAGACATAGCTGCGAACAGTAGCATTCAATCTATCTGCTCTCAAAGCACGCAATATGAGCAAACGGGAAAAGGAACTGCATTCCAGGTACTTTCCTGGCAGTTTTGACTCCTCTGGTTTTGCAGAATCAAACCATTCCCGCCATTCATCGGAATCGTTTTGTAAATTATCACCAAAATCCTTAAATAAAATTGGCATCTGTTCTTCCAAACCTTTACATTTTCCCCATAAGGCATCAGATAACCATTCATTAAGTGATCCTTTCCCTCCCGGATCTTTCGAAACAGACGGGAAGACCAAAGCAGCCACCGAATCTCTTTCTATAGCTTTTGATTTTAATTCACATCGAAGAGTAAGTTGCATTGCAATAGTTAATTTGTGTTCATCAAACAGACCCCGTCTTAGATAATTAAAAACGACAGAAGTAATAGATTTTATTAACGTCGAACACCTTTCCTTCAATTGCTCATCAGTCATGGTATTTGCTTGAATATTTGTAGTCGCAGGAACTACGTCAGCGATAGATTTCTGAGGCAAAGAATGTCCATGTAGAATATCAGAGTTCCAACTAAACCTTTGTACCAATATAACTTTCTTTGCAGCACGTTTAAATCTCGAAAGCAGAGATTTTTTCCCGGCGCTGCTACTTTTAGTTGCTGAATCACTCACCATGTCAATTCCTCTTAAAAACGTTACAACAAAAGCATTTAAGGAATACATGTAGTAAGAGTGTATGCGATTTAATGAATTCATCAAGAAAAATAGCAGCGCTCCCCTAGATGCAACTAAACGATATTTTTCACTTGCAGTATTAATCTCTTCTTGTGTAGTTTTTGATATCTTCATTTTTGCTTGGATATCATTTGATGTTCGTTTTGCATCTTCAAGTGCTTCGATTAGTGCCACGTCCGTTGTTATATCCCCTTCAGCTGAAGCTAGTCGGAATAGAATCTCATCTTCTAGCTCCTTCAATTTCATTTTAAATTGGTTTTCCTGTTGAATTAATCTCGCGCGTTCCTCTGCTAGATCCGTCCTTTCCTTTCTGACTACTAAAGCCAGCAGTTGATCTTCCAAGCCGTTTTCCGTAACAGTAAAATTGACCAATGTTGTCTCAGCTTGAAGTTCTGGTGGAAAATGAGGATTTGCGAGCTTAGTATGGAGAATTAATTTAAATGACGAGTTCCAAGCTATTTCGTCGTCTCCTAAAGACACAAATTGCCTCGTACCGCGCAAATAAATTTGACGAGACACAACAGGCATCATTACAGCATCCATTTTTTCGTACATGTTTTCTATTACTACTGTATAACCCTCCTCAATCGCTTTAGATACGTCTCTCATCATATTTTTTTTCCCAAACGAAGTAAAGTCAAATTGTTATTTTTTTCCATCTCTTTTATCCACGCGATTGCTTGTAGTTGCGGGTCGATTAAGAGAGGCCATCGCGCACTGTTCATGGCGACAGCGGCATTTTCTATAGAAACTCTGTCTGCAGGCAAATGAAACGAATTCCATCTTGCAATATCTGCCTCGGTACATAAAATTGCAACGGGATTCGCCTCCGGGCTCATTGGTACACCTACAGGTTGCATCTCGTCATTTAAACCAAGAGCCTTTGATAAATACGGCACCCACTTCTCAGAAATAAGACGGTCTCGATACTCTTTCGTGAATGGACCAATATATGATATAAATGCACTTGCAAGCAACACATCACCAACAAGAAACTTTGACTTTGACTCTAGTTCCACAACATTCTCGGCCCATCTTACCTTTTCTGCGCCTAATGCACCCGTTAATCGCTGCGCGAGATCCAAGCGTCTTTGACCTAATTCAACTTCATCAATGGCAGCTTGTTTCTTTCTATTTGCTTCATCGTATGCATCAGTTAATTTTTTTAATTTAGCCGTTAATCCAGCTACATGCGTGTTAACTTTGTCTAACTTCTCGTTTGCAGCGGACAATCGCATATTCGCATCTTTTAAAGCCATTCTTTTAGGTTCAACGCTTACAATGGTGTCATGGTACTTGACAATATTTACCACCCAGGCACAAAGACCAGCAGCAGCTCGATTTTTCGATTCGATTGTTTCAACATTGAAATGCTCCATTGCTAAATAAGGACGTACTTCTTTCCAATTTATTTTTGGGACTTCAAAATTATCCACGAAGGCCTTATAACCCTTTAAACCGGATAAAAAACCATTTATGTTAGAAAGTAAACTCTTTTTCGCTGCATCCCAACTGCGGTCTTTCACTTTTCCATTTTTTTGTACCGGCACATTTTTCATAATTCCAGCAACAAGAACCATAATGGCTGCAAAAACATCATCTACACCCTTTGGTGGTTTAGCCATAGTCTTACATTCTCCGATTTCTTTTTTGTCTAAAGTTTCGAGGGCCGCCATAGCCTGCAAGACTAGTGGTTCTGCATTTTTCAAGTCCTCTTCAGCATCCTTTTGAATTTTGGACACTTCTTCTTGAATCACAGCGCATTTCGCGGCTTCCTCCCTTGCTTTCCCTTCCTCAACTTCAACAATGGCTTTCTCTTTTGCGACAGTTTCAGCCATACCTTCAGCCTTTTCTTTTTCGATTTCTGCAGCATCAAGCCTAACTTTCAAATCTTCTTCCAATTTTCCAACAATTTCAGCTGTGCTATTTAGCTTATCCAAACCGTTACTGAGTCTTTCAATTGCTGATTGCGATTCCTTTCGTTTTTGTTTTAGCATTGAAACATACAATTTCAACAATTCCAGGTACGACTTAGGCGTTGTGTAGCAAAATCTCCTTTCTATTTCCAAGTAGCGCTCTGCAGACTCGTTTACGCTTCCAAAACTAAATGGCATAAAGCCTTCCACTCCTTTCCGTAAATCATCATCCATGTCAATTTCGGATAAAAATTGTTGTCCTACTCGATGTAATGCATCTTTTGGCCATGGTTGAAACCAATCGATTGATGTGCAATTCACAAGGGCAGGGAATCGCCGGGCCCGAATTCTAAAATCATTGCTCATTGGTGAGAAAGAGAGCACAACATGCAGATTTCGTTTTACATTTTTGATGAAAAAATCCCAACAATTTCCGCGGTCGGGGGTTATACCACTGGCTTTAACTTTTGGAGTTATGGTGGATATAATATCATCAGTATCCTCAAGAGAAAACAGGTCTGGTACATCGCCGCTAGAAAGCAAGTCATTCATGTAAACCAAAAATTTTTCATTCGTTATCTGACTGTCAGTAAATAGGAACATAATACCTTCATCCTTCAATCCAGCACGCCTGTACATAGATTGCAGATCTGTTTTGAAATCATTGACGGTGTAATTGGATGTGATTGTAATTTGTTTTAACGCGTAGGCACAAACAAACGCGGCTAAACGTGACAAGCTTCGTTTCCCGCTTCCACCGACACCGACCAATAATGCATGCCCAGAGGGATTTAAAATGATTCTAGATATTCTACAAACGTGTTTGACGGCATCGCCGAACAAAACTAAGTTCATTGTTGCATTCTCTTCATTATAATCTGATAGCGCAGTTTTAAATGTGTCGGTGATGCTTTCCAAGTCAATAGCTTGATCATACATCAACGATTCATCCCCATATCCATCTACAAAATTACAAAATATTAAAGGATCGGCATTTTCGGCAGCAAAATATTTTGCCATATTATATGCAGGAAAGCGACGCTTTGCTTGCGTCTGGGCCTCGTGTTTATATTTGGCTAAGTCGGATTTAGAAACCAACAGATCACCATAAACCCGTTCGCTTTCGTGAAGCCATAACTGGACAAATTTTGCCGCCTCCGTAAATCTATCTGGACTTGCACCCAGCAGCCCTTGAAATACATTTGACAAATGTCGCAGGTTAAATTCATAGTGAAAATTTTTTGCTGTCTTTCTGAATGATTTTACACATGCTGAATGAAGTACTAAAGCTGCGTTAATGAGGTTGCTCGAAAGCTGTTGAATATCGCTAGAAAACAGTTTCAAATGGCCGTCTAGGAAAGTTTGGTATATAGTAAGTAAAGACGTTGGTCCAGGGAAACCAATTGCAAACGATACAAAATGACGCTGCAAACGTGGGTTAATTTCAAAAGAACCAGCAGTATGATTCATACAAGCTATATATTGACATCGACGTATATTTTTGATAGTAATAATATCCTTTGATAAATCATACCAATGACCATAGTCAAGATGTTGCCGCACTAATGCTATTGCACTTTGTGTATTGTATGGATCTACTTCGGGCAAGTTCATGTCATCCAGGAAATATATCATCCTTGTATTTGCACCTGGTGGACCAAAATTCGTGCCGGTTTTTTTCTCCAATGGGTTCTCTAATGTAACCTGTAACAACTGCGCATTCGTATAGAAATTAAAATTAACCAAGGAGGTTAACCTCTCCGATGGATTTAAACTTTTCAACATGCCATTGACCAATTGTGTTTTACCACACCCCGCAAGTCCAATCAACATGACAGGTTTTTGAGAGGAAATTAATTTTAACATCCAGTGAGAAACGGCAGCAGTTTCTGGTGTTGGGACTGTCACATGGGACATTGGAGTATCACTATTGTAATCAACACTAAAGAAATATTTGGAATTCTTCCACTGCTCGAAAGAATTTGTTTCAGGGTCCAAATAATAGTCGAAAATGGTTTCCCTTGCAGGTATACGCACATTTTTCCATGTTGAACGCCAGTAGTCAGAGAACGCTTTACGATAATCTTCGCCGTCTCTTTCTGAAATACCAGAACCAAACGACCAAATTGAGGCAAACACAAATGATGGTTCGATAGCTTTTTCACATTCTGCAATCGTCTCGCGAGTAAATTTATCTGGATCTCGAAGTAAACACTGCAGCATCGACAATAAAGATTGAATAAGATTTATTTCTGCGAGCGGGACTATTGCTTTTATGTTTTTCTTCATATGTTTTAATGTTGGGGAGCAATATCTCTCAAAAAGAATTCCAAGGGCTTCACGAGCTTCTTCAGTGAAGGCATCGGGTAATTTTTGAACCCAACTTGCAATTAGAGAGCGCCATTGAGCCCCCTTTTGAGCGCTTATATACAGAATGCCAGCACGGCTGACGGTAGCCGGTGTAGCAAAATTTAAATCGCGAATTTCAAATAACATCCTCATATTGCTATTAAGGGGAACCCGTTCGTTGCTTGCTAATGTGAGCATTCTATTATCATCCATTACGCTATTCATACTTTCAATCCAATTTGCATCAAGATCGCCATCTAAAATAATCCATTTAGGCAAAGAATCGCTTTGATTACCTAGATCTCGCATAGTTTGAGATAGGACTCCATCCTTCCATTCCCGGCTTGCAAATGAAATGTAACCATAAAGCTCCTCTGGCGTCACTGCTTTCGGATTTATATCTTTACACGTAGTCTTATGTCCTAAAGTTCCACGAGCAGACGCAAGGGTTTTCCATACTAGTGACTTCCCTGCACCGGGTGGACCCATGACAAAAACGCAATGTCTGATAGCTAGAAGTTCTTCTAATTCTATGGTCTTTCTTAAAAAACTATCTTCCGGCCAAACCTTTCTTGCGGCACAAGCATTTCTACAAGCAGTATCCAAATCAGGATCGACCTTTCGTGGTGGGTCAATGCCAGGAAACAAATCCCGTAGTAAGCCGAAGAAAACAACCTCGTCTTGTTGCACAATTTTTGGCGTATTAAAGTCTCTCAAGGCACGAAGTAACAATTCATCCTCGGATAAATTCTTCTCTGCCCGTTTGAATGCACCTGCAACAACCAAGACACTTTTAACCGCCCGCAAACCCCAATCATAATGCTTCTGCGGTGATAATAAATCTTTTAACAACGAATACAACCCGTAAAACTTCCTCGCCAAAATTTTCGCTGACTGAAACCCTTCCGCCATAAGCATATTTTCACAAATAAGAACCAAGTCTGGAACCATAACAGTGATTGGACGAAACAAAGCTTTCAGCCCCTCCGGTAAAGTTGAACGGCCTAAATATCCAGGATTCATAGTGATAAAAACACCAACGGAATCATTAACGGCAATTTCGTCACTTTCTATTATCACACTTTTCTTTCTGCCACGAATGGCATCACAAACTGCTTTAAATTGAACAGTGCAGACAGACAAAACAGCTGTTTTGAGCCTATTGAACTCGTCGAAACACCCCCAAGCACCTGACGCTGCTAAGCCTTTGAAAATATTACCCATTGACAAATAATCCATTTCTGGTGAGCAGTTAACAACATAGCATACAATGCCAAGGTTAGCGGCCAAATCTTTAGTAGTTTCAGTCTTGCCAGTACCCGCTGGCCCAGCAGGTGCGCATCCCATACAGAGATGCAGAGCTTGAGTAGCTGTGACGTAAATTCGGTCTGTGAGGGGTGTTATCACAAGCCTGCTGCCATTGCCTAGATATTCGTATGAGTATTCAAACTTTGCATCTGCTATTGCCAATTCTGCCATACCATTTGAGAAATTGGCTTTTAGCTGTGCTTGCCATTGGAAAGCAGACGAATCCGATATGCCGTCTTTTAAAAAACTTTGTACAATATCCCGACTGTGTGCGTCAAGTGTGATCATACACATAATTTTTTTCCGATCCCTTTTAAGCAACCCATCTTTTTGTGTTAAACGTATCAAATCTTCCAGTTGCTTTATTTGCCTGCCATTATAATCCCCCATTGCTTGGCTCGAGCCACCCTTTAGTGCTGTAAATACTTCTTCAACTTCTCTTACATAATAAATTGAGGACGCCAATAGACAAATTTGAGCAGGATCAGTAGGTTCATCGTTCTCGGAATTTAATAGCCATTCAACCCGCTTTTGTGTAGGGTAACGATCAACAGACTCGCGCAGTTTACTTTGTAGCGTTTTTTGCATGCTTTTTAAAACGGTTTGCAAATAGACCTCTGCTTTGCCATCCAGAGCCACCGCTGGCTGAAACATGACCTCTTCCACACCAACATTTGATATCCACTTTGTGGCCTTCGGACGCCTACCACCGCCACCACCAGTCAGCTCTAAAGTTTTAGTTGCAAGGTAAATTTTAGGAACATGGCAAAGAATTTTTTCTGGTGTATTGGCATTACTTAAAAGGTCGAGAAGATCGGCCTCGGAGACAAAGTAAAATCGTGGAAATTGTTGCCTTTTGCCATCTAGGAAATTTTGCAAGGATTTCTTACAAAGAGATAACCCCTCTTGCAATTCTTCTAGTGTGCCTTGTAAGCCATCCTCATTGCAAGCTTTACACACATTTTTCTTTTTTCCAGCCTTATCTAAAATTTTTTTGACATCAGCATCAATTTTGTGAAATCTATCGGCATCTTCCGGCAATTCCCGACGAACCTCAGGAGAACCGATAAAAAGTGGTTCTAAATATGACCACGTCCTTTGAATAATGCTTAAAATGGCCATAACATCTCCTACCGACCGCAAAGTTTTATTCCAATGCAATACTTCTTTTTCAAATGTTTTTAAAAATCTACTCCCCATCATAGTTTGAACTTGTAATTGATCCGACTCTAGTTGCTCAAAATCATCATCGCCAAGACGTAAGAGGTTAACGGATGAACCATCTTTATACGGTTCAACTAAAAACGAAACATTCTCCCATGTCATTTTTAAATTTACTAGAAGTGTTTCCATTTTTTCCTCTTTTTGAGCCTGGTCACAAATTTCTTCAACATCATTACTAAATTCATGTAATTGTAAGTCAAGGACATGACCCAACTCTAAATCAGGATCGTCATACATAACTCGACGACCGGTTTTTTCGATAAGGAGTTTCCAGTGTCTTGGGCGCATTGATGGATGGTGCAACGCACTTATTAATGGCCATGTTTTGGAGGAATTTTTAACGTGGATTTCAACACTTTTGTATGCATCACACCACTTTATATCTTTTCGCGTCGCCTTTATGCGTTTCATAAGAACTTTTGTCTCCTCTTCCATTGCATCCGCCTCTGCCTCAACCCACAAAGAATTTCTGCATTCGTCCTGGTATGTCAAAAAAGAGTCTATCGCATCCCACATATCCCGTACCCACCCTAGTTGCTCCTTCATATTTTGCATGATTGTTTGAGATCCTTCCATTAGTTCTGAAAATTCAAACATATCTGCCAAATGTTGTCTTTGATCGCATTCTTTTTGTTTTAATGAATGTTTCTCCTCTGCGTCATCGATCAATCTTCTAGCCCCTTCGGGTCCAGCATCATACTTCCAGAAATCCAAGTTTTTAAAGTTTTGTGCATATTCAGCAACATCGTTTTCGTACTGTGCTATATCGGCTTTTGTCTTCGCACCATGCAATTTCACAAGAGGGGCAATTGAGCTTTTTGTTATGGGGACCAAATCTTGCACCTGTTCCCACAATTGCTTCGCAGTTTTAAGGTTGTCCATTAAACGACCCATTTTTCCGCCTTCTCCTTCAAGATATTCAATGATGGCATGAGAACGGTCAAATTGTAGTTCGATATCCTGTTTTTGAGTGAGAACGTTATGGATGTGTTCCTTTACCTTTACCAACGCTTTCATATTATCACTAGGTACTTTTGCTGATAGACCAGCTTGTGTCTGCCGCGTAAATTTGGTTAATTCTGCAATATCTTTACGGATAGAGTCCATTACCAAAGAGCCCGTCATGCTATTTTTGTCCCGGCTGGCTTTTTTATCCATTTGTACTACAAATGGTGACCCCTGCAATGACCCTGCGATCCCGCCAAAGGTTCCCCTAAATTCGACTGCAATTTCATATGGGTCTTCATCCGGGATAGTAAATGTGACCATGTATCGCCCATCGTCACCATCACTTAAATCAAATGGTACTCTTACTGCGCTTTCTATATTCTTTATGGATATAATGAATTCATCGCCCCCGGTATCTCGAAATTTGCCATCACTGCTTGCCGCTTGAATCACGAACATAGTAACAG
>Ga0115105_10113122_pt1 | contig 11207 bp, 2 predicted proteins | sample CN18umnscriptome_FD_89648 | JGI IMG/M metagenome (GOLD analysis project Ga0115105, IMG submission 89648) | Marine eukaryotic communities from Pacific Ocean to study complex ecological interactions - CN13ID_155_C17_100m_0.8um Metatranscriptome... | ecosystem: Environmental > Aquatic > Marine >... | reverse complement strand
CACCCCTATATATCTCTGTATATAGGTCGTCCTTTAAAGGGTTGCTTAGTATAGGGGGTCCACCTTCAGAGTAGTAGTCACTCAAATCGTCAAGTCTTGAACACCTTGATCAATCAAAAATCAAAACAATCATGATCAGATGTTGAAAAAGGTAGTGTTCAGGGGGTTTTCGTCGGTTCTAAATCAGTTGCCATTGAAGCCGCCGCTATGACCGGAAGCTTGCTTGTGCTCTCCTTTTGTTTCAGGGTCGTCTTGTTATCGGTTATTTTATAGTTAATTAGAAACGTCGATATTGTCTATTTTAGAGAAATCTTCATCAGAGTCCAAATTGAAATCGTTTTGAATCAATCTTATATCTTCAGTGATAGTAGTCTTGATTTCCTCAATTCCAACTTTCTTCAATGGTTTACATCCGTCATCCGTAACTGTGACTTGCAATCTCTCAAGGGATTTAGACGCATTTCGTGGTTTATCCATTTCGATGCAATTCCCTTTACAATTGGTGATATCTTTTTTGAGCTTTCTCTGGTTATTGAAAAGTTTTCTAGATATCTCTTGTTCCTCTTGAATTTTGATAGACATTTTCTGTAATTCTAACTAATATGTTTTATTCATTCTTTCTATCTAGGTTTGAAGTTCACTAATAACAAAATTGTCACGACTTTAAAAGTGCGGGTCCATTATAATCTCACGAGGGCCTGAGGAAGTATTTGATACAATACTGGCGCTCGGTCCTATGTGTTTACCAGTTCCCACACTATTAGATAGTGAAGACGTTATATGTTGATCTTGAAAGAAACCTAGGGTGAAAGAAATAACAGCATTAAAGGTAGGTTTACAAGATAGTAAACCACCAATAAATTCTTACATCTCTTTCGGTCCTAAAATAAGGATATGCCTTCGAGCTTTAATCATCGCAGCCGCCACGTTGAGGGTTTAGTTACCCTGTGGAGGTACTGTTAAATTATAAACTGGCAATTTTGCTGGAGTTGGTATGAACATCATCAACGGGGTGTAGTAGATCACGCCTATCTCGCCTGATGAGGCGCCTTAAATAGCGAAGATAATCTAATCTCTTTGCGCACTCTTAGTGCTGTAAAAACTCATATAAGTATTATCCGCTACTCTTATTTCTGGATTAGTTGAACTATAAGGGAAAACTGTGCACATAGCAGTGGGTCCTCTGTTATTCCCATTTGATACCTCAATAAAACGATCATCCTCCGTAAGCGGAGCTATTCGTATGCACATTTTATTGGCCGTAGAAGTCGAATTTTAAACGCAATGATTACTGGCCATTAATTAGTTCAACTCAACAGCATTGTTGAGTGCTGTCGCGGGCGTTAAAGCCGCGGAAGTGTTCGTGAAACTACCGTTGGCTGGTTCAGTGGTAAAACCTTTTTGGGCATAAGCTAGAGTTGCCATACCTTACTAGGTAAGAATAGGCGAAGTTATGACTACTTCCATAGCAAAGCCAATAATCACGAAGTTTCCAATGGTATCTAATAGTTTGGCGTACGGGCCAGCCTGAAAGAGTGGTGAAAATGTTCCTTTATTAACATCTACTGGAAGGCTCGGGTCTGAGGTGGTGATGAACGCACCCCTGCAATCAGGGATATTAAACCCTCCTGCCGTAGTAGCATTAGGACTTCCATATAGATTCGAACAGATGTCGTTCGTCTGGAAGGTACAGTAGAAATCACCATCTTTATTAGTTACGATGGGTTATTAAAAACGTTTTGATAGCAAAGTAGCAGCTTAATCACCGATAGTGACCAATGAACTGTTATTGTCTGGATCGAACATTGCAGCAAGTGACTCCAATGAAACGCCATCAACGCCTAGTTAGGCCGACTCATTATTTTAGTAAATAGAGACGTTGTCAATAACTGATGAATAGCCTTAAGCTACGGCAGATTGATCAAAAGCCATAGTATTACCATAAGTGTTGGGTTTAATAATGGTGGGAACGACATGATAGTTCCAGTCATGGATGTTATATCCAGTCCAGTCCTAAATTGACTTACCAACCTGTTAACCCATACCCGTTTTAGCCCAATCATGGTATTTATCTTTTAGATAAGGTATTCCGTGATCGACAAACTTCTTGGTTAAATACTAAGTACCCTTTTACAGCCAAGGTTTAACCATCGAGAAAACTTAAGCAGCCATTTTAGGACTGTCGAAAGCTTACGCAAGTAGTTACACGATTTGATCTGTGTCATAGGTGCCAAATGGATCTTTGCTTCTGTCGTAAAACTATGTAGCCTATTCTTCGCTCATTCTATTTTAAATTTCGCTGCTACCAATTTTCTTTTCAATTATGCTTTGAATAACCCTTTGTTAATTCTTATTAGATTGTTTAATTTAGGAGGCAAGCTGCTTCATACCGTTCATGACTTAGCCGTCCTTATTCATAAGAAATTAGACTTGGGCTAATGTAGGGTCATAGACGTTAGTTCTGTTATTGTTCTTGCCTGCTATCTTATACCTCGTGTTGTCTTAGTCTGGACCAACGCCTAAATTTACATTTTAAGCTGCTTTGGCAGATATAGTTTCCTGCATTTTCTACATTTGGTCCGTTAGCTGCTATAATTTGTTATTACCGTTTCTACGATAATTACGATTTTTAGGTCTATTCGAAGCTCCATTTCTACGTTGTGGATTGTTACTCATAATAAAAATATAATATAAGGGGATTTGAATTGCTTTTAAAACTTTATAGAAAGTCTAGTAGTAAATAATTTTATTTACCTATCCGAAATTAATCGGGAACTGTCGTGTAGAACATGACGAAAAACACGATAAAGAAATCTCATAATGGCATATTCAATGTAAGTCGTTATCTTGTACGACTTCCACATTAAATATTTCGTAATAGTTCATTAAGCTCATAAATCTCCGCTGTGGAGATTGCCTTTTACAGCTTTTTCGTTATATACCTAGTATGTCTATAATTACTGAAGCTTTAAAGGAATAATTTGACATGCCAGAATGCATATTGTCATACCTGTATATAAAATAGTAAGGTATGGCTACATTCAAAGTCAGTGACAAATTAGAAAACCACGGAATCTACCTTATGGGTTCAAAATCATCTAAATTGGATCGATTTTATGCATTATATCTTCTTGGTTCTTTCAATTCTAAAGAATTTTGATAATGTGCATAAAGATACAAATTGTTCACCGTATTTATAATTTCTAACAAACATCTATTTTATAGTAATCTAAATAAGTTATGATTTGTCCTCTATATTATCTAATCTTTAATTTCAAATTAACAAAGAGTCTATATCTTTTATATTTGAAAATCCAAAACCCAATGAGCTAAAAAGGGTGAATATCTTCATATTTTTAGAAGCCACCCGTCCTAACTCTTTAAAATGATTTTGCTGTGGTTTTGAGATCAACGCACCCTCCCTCCAACCTTGGCGTTTTCATGATCAGTTAGGTCAATCGCCAGAATAACCTCCACTGAGGCCCTGCGCTTGTTTTTTCTAACCGATAGTGTCTGGTTCTTTCGTCCTTTAATCATTTTTGGCATTTACAATGCTAGAAGTTGCAGTATTCGATTTCAAATGTTTCACAGTTTAAGCGGAGTTATAGTCGCCGAAGGTGCCTGAGACCTCCACATTTCTGTCATTGAATAACTCAAGTCTACTAGTAGTGATAAATTTCAAAAGCGTGGTTCTGTCTATGCCTTGTATAGCGTTGACATATGCTTCATTAGCATAAGGTTTTTCAGTAGAATAGGCATATCTAACGCCTTCCTATTAGTAAACTATTTTCTAATTTTCAAGAGTTTTAGTGTAAGCGTTATTGTATTCAAGTTACTATAAAATGTCCTCAGTGAGTTCGGACTATTATTTTGCTTTCTCTTATACAACTTTGCATGTTAACAATATCGCAACGTCCTCTCTAATACAAGGATTCGCATTCTTAGAATAATTCTGTTTTTCACATATTTATCTGATTAACTTCTTGATCGGGACTAAATCTGTAATATTGCCGTTAAATGAATGATATCCGACATTACAATAGTCGAACCAAAAACCCGGGGAACCGGTTCTGGATACATGACATTTTTTCATTACTAATCCTAACCCAACTATATTCAACTTGCCATCAACATATTTGCTTTTAGTATCGGAGGTATTCCTATCATATGACGCTTAAAGGTCATCAACCCATTCGTTAGCCACGATTATAGCTATGTCATCTCCAATATCTGCTTAATATATGATGCTTGAATACAGACGGTTGTGTCGTTCTCTGTTAGTAAGATAGTACTCGCTAAAGATTGGATTTGATTCATGAATCATGAATGCGTGAACGACACCTGCAATGAAAGTATTTTACAAGTATGTTACATAATCTCCAGATTAGATCTGGCCTAGCACGTGAAGGAATATCCAATCATTCCAAGGTAAATTGTTATGTTGTTTAGACACCTTATTATTTCTGAATTTCCTAGTTACATAAGCGGGCCAAGGTTTTACACTTACGTAATTACCTATTTTCGGAGCTGGAACGAAGATAATAGTATGTTCAGAGACCGATTATTCGATCAAATAGTCTACTAAAACCTCCGGGCTCAAGACGGTTTGAAAGTTGTTCTTAGATTCAATTGAGGAGATGAAGTGTTGAGCAACCCTAAGTAATTGCGCTCTATGAAGCCTTATAAAAGAGCCATAGACTATACTTTTCATTCGAGCTGACACGGAGCTATCCCAACTACTCCAATCAGCACAAACTACTGATGGATTTTTGATCTAACCACCGTGAAATTCAAAATCTTTCCTAATTTACTCTGGGTTTTGCTTATATGAAAAGAATGGTAACATGTAATCGCAGTAAGAATATAAAGGTTTAAAAATCACGGCATAAGTCCCGATCATTTTGCCAGTAGCTTCTTATACCATACGCACTGCTGCTTCTTTGCCATATATTGTCTTCTTAGTAACGAGACCATCGATATCACGCACTTCGGAAGGGTCGCCGTACCATACATGAGACTCGTGTTATTTGATGAAACCACGCATAGTTCTAAATACATTAGAACAGGCGCAATTTTCCACACAAGGTCCATGGTACACAACATCATCTGTAGATTTAGCACATTTTTCACATTTCTCAACTTTTGGGATGTAATTCTTGATAGCAAGTTGCTTCGCTATCTCCCTGAAATAATAAATCTTTTTATCAGTTTTGAAATTAGAATTATAGTAAACATAATTGAGTAGATCGCCTTTAACTGATTCTAAATGTTTTTAGAACACATATTCGAACTTTTACTCTCTATCTTGAAATTAGGTTCGCAAGAATTATTCTGTGTATTATTGGAATCTTTTCATACACTTATCGTTAAATTGAACATTACATGATAGAAGCTTTTCTATTGATTTACCAATATTATGTATATATTTAGGGTCTGCAGTCATTTCAGTAACCTCTTTTCCATTAAGGCTAACATTGACATTCAAAGCCTGAATATGATTCTCTCTTTCTTCACGACTAATTATCTTATCTTTTTAAAAGAAAAGGTACTTAGTTTTGGTGAAGTATTATGAAGCATTGTTCAATTAATCCTTATTAACCTACGTTAGATCAACCTGGCCATTTTTAAATAGTTGTTCGCTTATGTTGTGTGGTTGTATCGATTCTGGTTTAAAATTGCCAACACAAAAGTAAGCGTCATTCGTTGATTTTAACTTGTTATTGTTTTCCTCTGGATTCTGTCGAACTCTAACGATACCATGTTTAGTATTATTCTACTTGATGCGCACATTTATCTCATCAACAACTTAATTAACGTCTCTTTCAGTCATATCTAATCCATTTGTCTTTTAATGGTTCCCAAGAACTTCACAAAACAAGTCAGTCAAGTGAAGATCCTAGCTAGCGATTTCATGAAGCTCCTTGTCACAATCGATACATCTTCCAGACCACTCGATAGTTTTGTGACAAGTTATGCATTCGAAACCGGACACTGTTCCCTCGACGGGGACCTATTCGCCATTTTTAGATTTCTTTTTGTATTACGCGTTTTTATTTGCAAACTTGCTATTTTTAGAGTCGGTTCTCTTCTTATATTTTGACTCATATTGTTTGCCTTGACGATTTTAATTTGATTGCTTTTCGTTTGACTTATTCTTTTAACCAGTCCTGCTTTGAGATCCAGATGATGATCCATGTCCTTTTGACGGGGCAGAATCACGTTTATCTAAATCTTATTTCAGTGGTTTTGCCTAAATTTAAGGTGCAGTCGTGCCTTAACGTTTAGGTCCCTTTTTAACATAATCACTGTTTTTTCCGCTACCGGTAGTTTCTTCAACAGCGATTTAGGTTTGTTGAACAATTTTCTGTTCTTCCTCCTTCTTTTCCTAGGGTTATTTAAACATCTAATCTACTTTTAATATAGCTTACTGTTCCACTTTGTCCTTTTAGATGCTGAAATCATTATTATTTATCTTTTAAAGGTTTTAGTGGAATTGTTGAGCTCTAACCCTGGTATACGCCTAATCCTATATTTACCTTTCCTTCTCAATGAGAAATTTCTTGGCTCGATCTTGTTTTACAACTCTTTCCGCGTAGTCTTTAAAATCTTCTGCTTTATCATATTAATATAGATCATTGCCCTTGTATTAAGTGATGACCGTATCTTGACCTAAAAAGGTTTTACTTCTATATTTTGAATATTACCCTTTTGGGTTCATCCATAATATAGAAGGTGGTATACTATCACATACATTAGTACCTAAAAATACCTAATTACGACGAAGAAAATTGTACCAGTGCTTTTCCTGAGGGTTAACTTCTCTAAGTTATACCTTTTAATCTTAAAATAGTTGGAAATATTCAACTCTTTCATCTTCATTCATGAGTGATAAATCGAACTTCTTATTGTACAATAAGTCTTCATAGATGTTGTTTTAGATATCTTTGGACATGATTCCTTCTTCTGAGGTGTCTTGAAAGCTAAATTAAACAGGTTTTACTGCTTTAGATGACATATTAGCATGCGCCTCCACTCTATGTAAAAGTACATTAGTTAAGCAGATTTCACATCTACTGTTAACTGTCATCACTTCGTGCACTACCCATTGTGAAACTTTTCTGACATCACGGAAATAGGAAAAGCCTATAAAAACATGTTCATTAGTAACGCTCCTGAGTCTGACATTTGGGTGGGAGTATTCCTTTCCATCTCCGTTAGTGGACACTCTGACCCATGACCGGCCTTTAATTATCTCTACATTGATCGTTCCCTCGTTCTGCAACATTTTGTACTTTCCTGTGACATTGCCATAAGACATGCCGTATGTGGCGACCTTAGCGTTCCGGTTTTTAAATCTATAAGTTTCATCATCTTAAAACAAGTACCAGAAACAATCGCCCACTACATACCAAACTTCGCCTGGTATTAAGGTGTCGAACTATTAAATAGTTTAGTCTAAAACGATAATGTCGTGTTAGCCAGGAAAATAATTGACCACATCATGATACACTTCTCCCATATTCATATCATTATAATATTCATCTTATTTACATAAGTTAGGTCTTAAGTGCATGTGTTGAACCCGAGGTGTCTTCTTAAGTTAATTAGCGATTACTATGAATAAGTCCTGATAAACTGGATCAGTAATCTTATGCTTTAACTTTAGACCCATCTCTTTTAATAGATAACAAAAGTATTGATTGGCTGTGTGCTTCAACATGCTACCCTTTTTGTATGCCTACTGCTACATTCTAAGAAACTCTTCTTGCAAATTAGTGCCATCTCCTAGTTCTTGCTCCAGGACGCCTTATTTTAAATACTGATGCACATTCTCATATTGACCATAAGTTTCATAAAGTTTATCTTTATAAAATTGCTATGCCTAAATGGTAATGTAACACCATAATTAGTGTAAGGCCTCATAAATTTCCACTTTGGAGAGGACTCGCCATTCATCAACAGAAAGACTTAAGATTACGAGAACCTGAGCCTCACTGTATGCCTCAAATCTATAATTTGAAACTGGCTTATATGCTAGTGATTCGAATGTCCATAGATTAGCCCGTGTGATCATGTTGTTAAGTGATTTGTATTTTGAACCAATGTTAATAGTAGTGAAGTTTGCACTCTGACAAACCTGTATTTATCTGAAAATTTAATTCCAAATTTCACACATGTTGATGTCAGAGAGCAACCTACTAAGGTGGTGTTGATTCAAATCGTCACCCATTTTACTAACTTACTCCGGTGATATGTGGATTACGCTTGCTTCAGAAAGAGCTCTGACGGTTTTGTAATCGTGAATATTCTTAGGGACAGGTTTCACCTCACCACTTTTAAGTCTAGCTAGTTAATAATCAACATAGGTAGCCCTAACACCTTAAATATAAAATTTATCAGTGTTGGTATCCTTGGAATTTTGAATGCCAGTACTATTAGCACGTCTCTAAAATAAGAAATACATTTTGTCGAAGTCTAAAGAAAGAATATGTCCAGGTTAAAGGGTCCAATTGAGTTGTAGTTAATTACTACTTCTGCTACCCTTACAATCCAGACAAGTCTTTTCCATATACTTACCAAGTCCTTTACAAAGTAAGCAGGGACTTACTTTGAACATACCTTATTCTTTCACAAAGTTTTTAGGTTGGTCACAGAATTGCAACTCCCTACATCCATCTAAACAGCCCTATAGGCAGGAAGAGCGAACGCTAGGGTTAGAGCGAACAGATTTTAAATCCTTAGATATTTTTGATTTCTTGCGGAAATCATCAAAGGTTTGATCTGCCTTACTAACTGATTCGCATACTTCCTAAACCGATTGTTCTCTATCAAATATATGTTTAAACAACCTGGCTTCCTCTAACAAGCTTATGTCAGCTTATGGTTCATCCAATTACTCTGGATATTTCTCTTGATTTGTTAGCTCTAGTGCTGTAACATTTTCCTAAGTTTAAAGCTCTTTTTAGAGATTTTAGAAATCGGATTAAACAGCCTCAGCCCCGACAGCATGGCCTATTTAATCACGGAGTTCTTAAATCTCCAACTTCTAAGCATAAACTTAATCAGTCAATATTTGTTGTTCTTCCTCCATTAAAAGGACGTCATCCAAATATTTCTCTACTAGGTCTTCAGGTTTTGAGATAGGTTACTTAGTATCTTCGGAAGGAAGTCGAGTTTTAAATATTTCGCTTTTAACTAAAGTAAAACTTTCCTAATCTTCTTCGATACATTCATTTTCTCGAACAACCTATATTTCAACACTATCACTTTTGTTATCTGAGGTTAAGTCAAGGGACTAGACATGGTCTTCAACGTCACTATCTAAGTGAGACTAATCATCAGGGCCATAAACCTTATAATCACAATTTTATGAATGCTTGCCTGCGCTATTTGTAATCCAAAATTTCGAAACCGATTTAATAATAGATCCGATCGATTGACATTACTTTTAGCTATGAGGGATGGGTGGCGGGACAGCACGATAAGTTTCGTGAAATGCTACTGGGTGATGGAAATATTTTCGAACATAATTGTCAACGTACTGGTCATTGATTACACCAGACTCTTTGTATCTTTGTAATTAGTTATAATATTTCTCACAAGTTTAGATAATAGTTTTATGATCCTTGTAAAAAGCATCAGTAAACTTAATCTAAGTTATGGATCTTCCATTTTCTATGGATTTTGAAAGTAGCGTGTGAGGTCTATTGGGACATAGATTTTGCGTCATTAAGAGAGCATTTAGCTCCTTATCTTGCAGTACCATGTTTTTCGAGGGAGATGAGATGAAAGGATTAAAATCCTGTTTTAGGCATTAATGATCATAGATTTAAATTCTCTATTGAACATTAATCAAATGTAGTCGCGGGTAATAAATCTGAGCATTACAAGCAGTTTGTGTATAGTATGATTACTATAATAAAATAGTTATCAGGGACAAAACATCTCTTCCGCAATATTCTTATTTTTTCGAGAGCTTAATAACTGTGCGTTCTTTTAAGGGGTCCTCAGGGGTATTCTAAATAGGGACAATGGTTTGATAATAAACGCCGCAGTGAAACGCGGTACGATTCCTAAAAGCTACAATTCTGGGTTTAGAATCTATTTCAAACATATCCGCGTTCAGCAATTTGTACATTTCAGTGTCTTAACTATTGATGTACTATACGTCTAACGAATCACATAGACTAATCACATCCGAACCAACGCATCCTAGTGTATCATGTTACTACTCATCCCATTCCTGTTTCCAGTGTGTTCCACTAGATATCTTCATAAAAAGCATCTGAAATAGAAAGTTAAGATTTAAACCATTTAATGAATAAAAGTTCAGTTCTACTTCATCATTTAGTAAATCTTTATAATTACGTATTTGAGTAGCATTTTATTTAGCCATCTCGGGAAATCTAAAACAGTACCAGTCTAAACAACAGCTGATAGCCAATTTTAACTTGGGAAGCCATGTACCGGAGAATTTATCCCAGGGAATGATACCGTTATGCACAATAGAAAACAATGAATTTAAAACACATTATTTAATAAAGCTTTTCTTAGCATTAGGGCTAGAAATAGGACTAGAATTAGCAGGGGAGAAAACCCCAATAGCTACATTTAGGGAGTCAGTGGATTTTTATAATCTGTGTAGGAATCCGTTATACGTCAGATTAAGGGTATATTTACCGTTTTCGCACTCGTAAATAGAAGGGGAATTTAAAAAACAGATAATTTATTGTAACAAACACCTCTAATCAAATGCTAAAAGTATTTAGAACGAACTTCCAGTACTTTTACCTTTAACACACATTATTGCCTCCCAATCGGCGTCATGTGCATTATCTTGTTTGATGAGATGAGTTAAAAAGCGTGATCTTTTAAAGAGCAAACTTTGATTAGTAGTTTGAATGCGGTTAATAAATTCCTAGGTCATAGGACTTTCAAAAACCGTTCTGATCGACTCTTTAATATTATGTTTGTAATACAAAGAATCTTTCACCTACTAATGAGCAATATTATCTTGTTGTTTTAAACTAAGCCTTAAAACAACAGCTTTCTAATGATAAGCTGTTTTGGGTGAACAATTTTAACTGAAACTGCTCAAAGCGGTTTCAAATTTCTTACCGTATGTCGAGTCCACAAGACTGACAACGGAACTGTCATCCATATTTTATGTATCCTAACGATTAATATGATCTTGCATAAAGAAATTG
>Ga0115105_10380572_pt1 | contig 11253 bp, 17 predicted proteins | sample CN18umnscriptome_FD_89648 | JGI IMG/M metagenome (GOLD analysis project Ga0115105, IMG submission 89648) | Marine eukaryotic communities from Pacific Ocean to study complex ecological interactions - CN13ID_155_C17_100m_0.8um Metatranscriptome... | ecosystem: Environmental > Aquatic > Marine >... | reverse complement strand
TTTCACTTGATGAAGTTCAAGACTTTTAAGGACATAGGACACGAGGAGCAAGAGTCTCTCGATGCCGTTGCGCACGAAACTCAACCCTCTACGCCTAGGTACACCGGACCGGGTGTGCTGTTTAATGCTAGGTCAGCGGTTAACAAGGATATCCGCGCAGAAGCACTTAACACTGGGAGTAGTCTATTCTTGAATAGGCAAGGTACGGACGATGTCCGTATCGCGAGGAACGATGAAGGTAAGTAGTCACTGACTCTTACTGGAGATTTAGTATTTACCAAAGATGAGTGTGGAGCCAATAAATCTTATTCCCGACCCTGTCGGGTCCTGCGATCTCCTAGGGAGTTCGCAGATGAGCTGGACCCTGGTTGAAAATAGTCCAGCGCTGTTGAGGGTAGGGTCGATTTTAAGGGGGACATCCCCGGCGATCATGCACCCACCCTTAGAAGCGATCTTAGACGAAGACGCTGTCGAAGAAGATTCACCCAACCCCGGATCTCCCACTTCTCGATGCTTTTGTTCGCCATCACTCTTCTCTTTTCACTTAACGGAGCACCAATCGGACACGTCCAGACAGCCAACGCGTTGATTCTCACAGAGAGCATAAAAGCAACTTTTACCGGTAGATTAGTAGACGCATGTAAGTTCGGCTTCGTGTCGCCAGGCAATTTGGTCACAACGATAGATGTCAATGCTCCTGATTACTAGCCTATAGCTTTGAGAGTAGGTTCATCAGCGAACGACGCTGGAGATGGGCCTGTCTCCTTTTTCTGGTAACGGCTAAAAGAACACGCAAAAGGCCATGTAGGTAAACAGATCGCTAGGCAGGTGTTTGACAAGGTGATGAATGAGACCCTCAAAGACTTGAGAGAGAAGCGCAAGGCGGACCCCTTAGCACTCACAAACAAGCAGCTCATGGATACTGTCAAGTACGTCGAGGACAAGCTGCAGAGTAAAGAAAACCTCACGTTCGTTGAGGTTACGCGACTCAGAGGGGGCGGGAAGTTCTTAGATATCAAAGAGTACAAGAAAGGAGTTGGTGAGAATGAGGGGAACGGCAGGAGGAGGAGACGCAGGCCGAGGTAGAACAAGAAGACTGAGAATCCTCAACCAGGAGGCCAGACCAATAGGTCGAGAAGGAGGCAAAGGAATAAGTTAGCGAGATAAACGAATCCTTTGTTCTTTGGTAAAGTTTCGTTGCCTGGCCAGTTCATGGACCTTGATACAGTGTCTATTCTGCAACTGGCTCTGCGTGATACGCCTGGAGTTGAGCGCACCTTTTTCACAGCCGAGACAAAACTGGCCGCTCAATTCCTTTATTGGTATTTTGTCAACTCTGATAATGAGCAATAGGCTTCTACCAAACTGGGTATGATTGGTAAGAATGGGATGGCCATCTATGAACCTATCTCCACCGTTCTTGAGTCTATAAAGAGGAGAGAGTATGCTGTCCTGGGGGAAGATACTGGTTACAACATAGAGACACGCCCCTAGATAGAGTTCTCGAAACTCTAGCAGGGTAAGTTCTACTAAGTCGTCTAGTCGAAGTTTAAGCGGGGTGAATCCGATGGTGGTGTCAACAACGTTTACACGTGTACCATCGAGTTCAACCTAACCCCTTCGACTCCAGGCGGGCCAAGTCGTAACTATCTACACAGAGGAACGAGGGTTGCAGCCCTCGTTGGGACTCAGGACGTGAAGCTCAAACGTCATATCGCCTCGCTAAACCTTTTCGTACGACACGGAAAGTTTGACAAGGCGCTCGGTATGACCTTCGGAAATGAGGAGGCCAATTGGACGGGGGTCTAAGAAAAAGCCGCAAATGTGATCTCGGACATCGCTAGTGAGAGGTTCCAAGAAACCGGATGGAATTACAAAATAGCCGACACCATCATGTATTATGATCCCGAATTCGTTATAAGAGTTAACCCCGGTCAGAGAGTGGGTACCTACTTCGCCAGTGCTAGCGGCGACCTCGTGATATTAGAAGACGGCAAGGATGAGGTGGAGCTCTCCAGAAGAACCATCTTCACTAATCAACCGCTGAACAGATACTTTGACAGCAACTGGTGGTCGATAATTCTGAAGCCGGAGGAAATAACGAGCGAGCTCCTCTTTAAAGACAACATCACGTTTAGGTTCGAACTCACTTACGTCACGAGAAGTAAAGACCTGGATTACACAGACCTCTTCTAATCTTACAAGACGTACTGCGTCATTCCTATCATTGGGTGTAACCAGAAAGATGCACCGCCCTAATAGCAGGAGAACATTGAGAGCCAAGACGGAGAAATGGCCTAAAATTCGATCCAAATTCAAGACGCAGCGACTAGATTGAGTTACATCACGAGTTAAGGGGAGGTATACAAAGTTTGGTTTGGTTTCTCAGACCTACTCCCCCTCGTGCGTAAGTTCGTAGGTGCTTTCGGAGCTTTCGAGGGCTTGGACACTATCGCGTTAGGAGTGGAGACTGGTATCGAGATCTACGAGACGTTGAAGGATGGTTATGATACGATCACAACTCTGTTCAGCAGCAACGACGATAAGAACGATGATGAAGATAAAGAAAATCAACTTGTCTCCTATCCCACACCTCCAATGAGAGTTTATGCCGTTTAATCGGCAGACACAGGCCTTCTGAAGAATCTTGCAGCGATATCGCCGAAAGGCGGTGGTAGACACCACTATAGAGTTACGCTGAAATTCCTCGCGACAGCCATTGAGTGGAGCAATGAGATAACCGGAGACGCTGGGAGTCTTACCAACAAGATCACTATGAAAACCCAAAACGAATCCATCAATACGATACAGGCTTAAGTGGGTGACGACATAAAGTATACCGCTGCTCACTTCTGGTCAACAGATCAGCTCCACATCGCTTTGCAACAAGACCCAGAGACGATGTTCCCGATGTTCAGCTCGGACGGAGCCACTGAAAGAATACAAGGTAATGTCACTTGCAACCTGGTGAGCGAGGTAAACGTCGAGAAGCACATGGTCCCCAAGTTCATTGACTACACCAAGAATGGGACAGATGTTCACAAAGTGATATGCGGAGATGTGGTCGGTAAAACTACTTTGGACCTTGTGATCTCTTGTGATGGTGATGCACCTTTCAGTCTTTATTTCGAGCCTAACTTGGCATTGGTCAAGACTTATCCAGAGAAGGACAGAAAGGAGGAAGAAACACTCTTAGTCAGAGAGATAACTGAGGAGCAGGCTCTGAATTGTCTGCTCAGATATCCTGGAAACAACTATCTGCTAGGACTTTAAGACGCTCAGCTCAATGAAGATAGCTTTTACACTTCTGGCAAACCGGTCAGTAAGATCTACATGATACCGCTAGATGACGGAAGGATAAACGAAATGGCTGGGGCTTATGGCCCCAACAACCAACAGTACTGGAACAGTAATCTTTATCCCACCAACATGAATCATGAGCTTCCATTCGAGCATTCGAACAAGTACTAGTACTTCACGCAGCCTGGGTTTGGTCCTGACTGGATACCTGGTTAAGGAACGATTGGATCCCTTCCGAGCAATTTCTACATCTCCATGGTTCAAGATTGTCAAGTCACGCAGTCGATCAACATCGACAACCCAGCCAAGTATCCCATCTGGAAAGACAACTGGCAGCTTCTTTTGAACGGATCTCAACAGAACTAAAACGCTTTGATGCAAAGTGTGGTTCTTCCATATTTACCGTACTATTCTTATAGAGACCAAGTGAAGGGAGTGTCTCGGGTACAATTTCCCACTTGCAGAAGAAGAACCAAATCAACTGAAGAGCGAAAAGGCCTTAACAGCAGTTACCACATGCAGAAGCTTAGAAAAGACCCATCCAAATTTGTTAGATCCATCTTATAGTCTGACGGGAAGCACAACAACTACAGCCTTCCCAACTAAGTGCTGTATGAGATTTTTGAGAGCATGTTTGAGGGTTATGATGTTAATCTGGATGGAAAACCTGGTTTGATTAAACCCGATGAAAAGCTACAGAAGACTATACTCCTTTGTTAAGAACAGATGTTAGATTTCTTCGAAAGGAAGGAGCTCGCTACGAAGAGTGGTCGCGTTAAGGAGTAAAAGGTCCGAGAAGTGGAGGTGTTTAAGGCTCCCGAAATAACGAGAGAGCGCTGGAATAGCTACAAGATTTCTAAAGGTTACTGCTTTGCTAACTCTGTGCTGACGATACTGGCTAGGGCTAGCGGTGTCGCCGCCAGTTTTCAAAAGGGGTTATCCCCGGCAATAGAGCTCACACGCTTATTGAGCAACAAGAAAGATGAATTACCCTCTGAAGTGTTTTACCCAGTTAAGGGTACTTTTGGTATGGAAGAATATCAGTAGAAGCAGGACGTTCCACACTGGGCCAAGAGGATCATAAAAGAGCTCAACCCCATTTTTGAGAGAAAATCGGTTTGCCTGGCTGTTTTCATGAAGTGCCTAGATGACATGAACGATAGAGAAATGTACAATCAAATATGCAAAATCCCCGTGCTCGACCCTAGAGGGAAGGGCAAAGGGGAGTGTTTATAGATTGACTTTGCCAAGAGGCATGTCTCGATCGTCCAAGGTCCTCACATCAGATTGGATGACTATCTTGATGGGTTGGGAAAAGAGGAGCTTAAAGTGGAGCTGGCGATGGAATCCCCCAAAAATTTGGATCAGCTGAACAAAGTTGAGTTCTAGGATCCAGAAGAATAGCAGCCCGAGACTCCCTAGGAGATTGATGTTAACGAGGAGACGACTGAGACAAAGGTCATCATGGACCTCTTTGGTGAGGGAAGCGGAAGCATTGGTCAAAAGGAGGAACCCGAAACCGAACCGATATTCTAACCGCAGCCCAAGAAATTCGACTGGGAGTAGTATGATAATCCGATAGACCTCAGGGCTAAAGACAAGTGGGACCTGATCGACATGAAACCAGTAGAGTACTTGTTTTAACGTGTGTTGGAGAAAGCAGGGAGAGGCTTGAATAAGTTAAACGACTGGGAACTCTTTATCGCCTCCATCACAGTTACTTTGGAAGGTAAAATCCTTTGGAAAACCTTTGTGAGGAACACGGTCTCAATGTTTTAACAATCGTGCGATGATGAGAATCTTAAGGCTAAGTCTCGAGACATCTGCGTAAATTTCGCTGAGTGGCTCATCACTGAGACCATCATCTGGCACCATGAAAAGGTCATAGGGGCTTAGTTCTAGAAACCGGATAAGATTGAGAAAGATGGCATGGGCGGCAAGGAGCACCCCGACTTCTAATAGGTTGAACTCCCGAAGCACAACTGGCTGAGGAGGGGTAAACGAAAGCAGATTGTTGAGTACATAGCTGAGAAACTCCTAAGCGATGAGAGTCGATTCGACCTGCCTGTTCCCTCCGCCAAAACCTTCTACCTCAGAAAAGAGTAAAACAAGTGGATAAAAGCTAAAGTGACTGAAGAGCTTCCGAAGAAAATGTCTGATCTCTTAATGAATCTGCGGGCGGTCTTCGACGGAAAAGAGACTGAGGACTACTGGCTCAATATGGTGGTCAAAAACATGAAAAACCACAACAAAGACCAAGGGGATGTGTTTGCTGAAGATCCTTCGGGTTCTAGGAGTGTTCTCGTGACAAGAGTGAGGCGGGATTTCAAACACAGCATCATGCGACACGTCTAATGCCAAGGTCACCATTATGCTGTCTGCCCATTGATGATTGAAGATACTAACAAACCCTAGAAATTCTACTACGATAGTGACCTCAAGGATGATTTGGACTTAAACAATGCCTAAAATGGTATGCTCGTTTTCAATTCCGCGCCTGAGTGCTTTAACAGAGCAGGTAGTTTCAGGCCGCTAGGGATCATAAAGTTCAATGATCTCTTCGGCTCGGACATTAAGAAAGACCGTGACCAAAAGAAAATGTGGGAGCGGATGCGGAAGACTCTGATTGAATACTGTTATGACAAAGACAAAAGCTGCTACGTCTTAATCGAGAAGAAAGGTGAAGACAACAAAGAGCTGCTAGCCGTCAACATTCAATGCCCTCTCGTCTACCTCAAGAACTGCAATGGGGTTTTCAGATACGATGAAAACACTAATTAGCTATTTTAGCATGAGAGTCGAGGTGAGGAGAAGAATACAGACGTCAACGGGTAGCAGAACATACCTTTATTGATAAATAGAGAGGAGCAGCTGGTTCAGAGTAGAGTTTAAGTCATGATTCCTGTCGACGTGAAGATCGGCAGCCCCAGGAAGGATTTCTAGAAAGACGCTGTTGATGAGATGCTCAAACCTCTGATAAGAAAGTTCAAGATACAACATGAACGCAATGGTATAATGCATGAGGTTGGCGTTGACATCGTCTTCGACAGAGATTTCAAATTCGGATCAAAGAAGCTCAGGAACAAGATCGGTAGATACACTTTAGAATAAAGTTTCCTCGTTTACATCTTCATAAGATGGATCCTAGAGGGGAGGTTTAGCAAGGACAAGTTGCTGATCTTAGGAAGCAAACACTTCATCAGCATCATCAAGGAAGCTTTCAAGATATTTAAAGCTTCGAGAGATACTTGGGACAAGAAAGACCGAATCACGGTAACAAGGGGTTTGAAGGAGTTGGAGGCATTCGGGGGATTCTAACACAATCGTCCGTATAATATCATGTCATTTCGTGAACTCAGATAAGGGAGGCTTGGGGATCTAAAGCCAAAAGACTTCAACGAGATAGTGATCTGCGACCCGCTCTCTAAGATACCGAAGAGCGACAGGTGCTTGTTCTCTAAAATCATAAAACACTGGGGGAGTGATATAGTTAATTACTAGCATCTAAAAACCGTAGGATTGTTTTTCAAGAAACAGACGGGTGGCCGAGTTTATTATGGTGTTAACTCCACTGCTAGGATAACCAAAGGCGTTGACAACTTCTTGAATGTCTGAACAAACGCCCTCTATTACAACTGCAATTATCGTACAGCTACTGAAAATATGTCTGGTTTCAACACAAAAGACTACCAATGCAGTATTACTAGAGGTGCGCATTTGTTCATGTTCGGTAAAACGCTCTAAGTCATGGACGGTAGATTGACGATTCACAAAAGGACTAGGAGAGTCCTCCAATCGATAAGAACCTTACCCACTTCCCATCTTGAGTAGGACAAGCAGGTTTCGGACCTGAAAAAACAATGACGCAGTCAGCAAGGAAAACTCGATGACGATTTCCTAAATTCTATTCAGCGAGCGGCTTATAATTTAGTCACCAATGCTTACTATGGAGATTGTTATTAAAGGTAGGTCTCAGAAGTGGTCCCTCTTGTTCTCTAGGGGTTAATCCGAGATTTTATGGCTAGTAAAGGATACCAACTTGATTTAAGAGAGATCTCGTAATAGCCCTAAGACTACCGGCCAGCGCTTCTCCCAGAGGTGCTGAAGGACCTGAAAGCGTCAGGAAAGTAAATGTTACCTTAGTTGAAACACCTTCTCTTGCCCTACCTCCTCGAAGCTGAAGATACTTGCTACCATAGGGTGTTTTGGAAGAGAGGCGGTTGGCACATCGACTATCATAAGGCAGAGATAAAGAGATATCTTAAAATAGCACAAAACTACGGTAACTACAAGACAAAGAAGATAAAGACCTCTGAAGAAGACAGCGAGGGCTTCTATGCAGTCTACCCTAAACTTAGATTCAAAAGTCCCATAATGGAGAAGATACAGAAGTACTTGGATTACTACAGGACTAATTCTACACACGAAGAAGTCATCCAACATTGTGAGTACGTCAGAGATTACGACGCTGGCGAAGCCCCTCCTTTTAAGGTGCTTTGTGACAAGAGCTTCAGATAAGAGATTAGCGACAGTGTGCGCAACTACCTCTTACCGAGAAATCCTGGTGGGCTCACGCTCCAAGCAAAATTTTACGAGGTCAGGAAAGGAAATCTTTTCAAAAGATGCTACTCTGTTCAACCAGTTTAGATAAAGTACAAGGTTCCGCTTGACGATGAACGTTTGTCAATTTGCGGTTCCTTCATCAAGCGATTCTAGAAAGCTAGTAGAACAGTGGTCAGGTCCACCTGGATAAGAGAGAAGATATGCCTCGGACACAGCAGAACAGTGAAATTGTCAAAATCCTTGTCTCACACTTAAAGACATCTCAGTAGGTTGGTTAGAACTTAATAAGAGGCTTTCTCTGAGGATGAACTGACCGGATACGTCACCCAATACACCCCAATCAACTTACCTGAAATTGTAGATGAGATAAATGTGGGTCCGGTATTGCGTTTCCTTTAATTGAAGATGAAAAAGCGTTTCGTCAAGAAAAGGCAACTAAAGATGAAGAAAGAGAGTGTGAAGAAGGACGACCTTCAAGACAGTAGCATAGTTATCTCATGCAAAGGCCCCGCCACCATCACTTTCTAAAAGGTGAGAGGTGGAGGTGGAAGCGAAGGTCTCGACCAAAATCTTAAGAAGAAGAGGCGGAAAACTGAACCGCCTAAGAAAATCTTGACACTATCCTGTGTTGGTTGCAATTAGAAAGTTTCTGAGTGTGTTTGTGGAGAAGAGATATTCGACCCTAAAGAACATTGAGAGCCAAGACGGAGAAATGGCCTAAAAGACCTAAAAGACTAGGATTCAGCTTGTGATACAATAACTTTGGTTAGCAATCCCCATGTAGAGGGATTTGTCGAGCTGTATGACTAAGAAGAATTAGGGGAGTAAGGGAAGAGTAACGTCACCCAAGAAGGTGATATTGACGAGTAAAGGGATGGAGAAGACAGCCTTGACGAATGGCTAAAAGACAGTGTATCTGAAGTTAGGTCCAAAAACAGGGATATAGAGATAGGCCTTCTACGCACGGCACCCGTACCGGACGCTATGCCGTAACCTGATCACCCCAAAACCTATAAGGGATAAATTGTGGGTGACGTTCTTGAACCGGGGATCGGATATGGGGAAGCGATAGACGGGTATCTAGATGATGTGATCGACGCGACTAAAGTCACGAAGAGAATAAGATAACCCGATCACTTTCACAGAGAACCGTCTTACAAAGCTCAGCCAAAATAACAGCTTCCTATCGGGGGCGTTTATATGTGGGTGAAAAGCAAACACGGGGTGATAGCTCAGACTGTGAAGTCTGTATCTGATTTTAAAACCTTCGACAAGAGAAGTTTGAGAGTTAAGGTTGATCACCCCTACAAGTCGCTGGGCTAAGGTACAGGAAATTGGATACACTCTCAGCTCACTGTCGAGACAAACGAACCAGCTGAGATTCTAAATGCCGTCACCGGCAGAATGATGAACATGCGTGTAGTCACCTCTGCACTTTCTTCTGAGTACATGCGAAGAACCATAGATTACCTCTTTGTTAATATGGAGACGCATGGTCGTTTCGAGGAAAACAGAATGGACTTCTGGACCCGGATGAAGGGCAACAGCCGCTTCAAAGAGTACAAGCGAATCTTCGAACAGCTAAAGTCCGGTAAGGACATTAGGAGAGAGATGAGCAGGAGGTCGACAGCATTCGCCAAACACGATGAGCTACCGAAAAACGGATACAATAAAAAGATAAAACCCAGAACTCGCGCCATTATCAACCCACCAGGCGCGGTTAAGATAGCCTAAATCTACATGGGTCACGCTTTCAAAGCTCTCGTTTTCAGTGTGTTCGTCAAGGCTGAAGGAATGAGCAACGACGAGATGATGGATCAGTTCGTCGAGATTTACGAGAAGATGGGACACCCGATGATAGCTTCCTCTGACATAAGTAAGTTTGAATCCAACAACCATCAGGGGATAAAAGACCGCCTAATCGCGAAGGTCCTAGAGAAAATGGAAGGAGATGAAAGATATAGACAGTTGATCTATCCAGAATAGGATCTCGATCTTTGGTGGAGACTTATCGTCAGCGGAAAAAGTTCAGTTCTGAGAAGCTCTTCTGAGACCGTCGTTAACGGAGTTGTGATTAGCAATAATTGCTCTACGGCTAGTGGACAACCAATGTCCACCATTTGGAATTCCGTTTTCAACCTCTTGTGGACTGGCAGCTTCATAATGGCTTGGGATTTCGAAAGGACTGGTGAGTTCCGGGATCCCTTCCGCTTCTTCTCAAAAAGGGTTGGAGGTAAGTGCGGTATGGTAAAATGGGGTCCGTTGACTCAAGTGTTCCAAGGAGATGACACTGTTGCGTTCTATACACCTGAGTTTGCTGATTTTTATAATTGGCTAGGAAAATAGGCTCTCCGAGAAGTGCCCAAGGAGAGGATTGAGAGGTTAGTCCCTCTCATCTTCAAGTTTATGAAGCATTCTAAAACTAAGGCCTTTTACGTCTCAAGAGTCTTCGACCTCACCAACCGCGAATAGTACCAGGAGCAAGAGAACAAAGCTCAGAACCTACTTACCGTAAAACACATGGACACCGAATATTCGCTTGAGCGGTACGGTCCCGATCCAAAAGCCTAACCTGATTGTGTGAAGGCTATGTATTACAAGTTGATAAATCTCTACTGCCCAGAGATAAGGACCGTTTTCGAGAAATTCGCTCGCGAGCACAGAATGAAGCCAGCAGATCTCACTGACAAAGACTTGCTGAAAATCCAGCAAACAAAGTGGACTTATCGCCAGGTCCACTTGTCCTCTATGAAGCAGGAAGTTTTGAGCTTCAGCGAAAAGAAAGCAGAGATGGACTCCAGAGCTACCCCTTACTAAGCCTACTTGGGCAATCTAGCACATCCTGGAGAGATCGTGCAGAAGATTCAAGCCTAACTCGGCAAGTTTGATCGACCCACTTTCGACGAAGACTATCAGTTGGCAGATCCTGTGACCAACGCCCATTAGCGCGTCCGAGAAGTCGACCCAGAGCACGCCAGCGTGGTCTACAAGTTCCTGCTTTTGCTTCAGTCCAAGGCTACTTCTGAGGTTACAGCCTGCATCCGCAGCCCCCACAGAAGGCTCGACATCACTACCTTAGTCTTCGCTAGTCTACTAGCCTCCTTCGCCAGACAACCGACCCGTCTGTCCGAAGTCACAGATTATGTCTCGAGAACGAAGAAGATCGGTTTCTAATAACTACAAGAGCTAAGGTAACTGCTTGAATCAGATCAAGCAATTGGGTTGGGTTTCGAGGGCTGACCCCCCTCCGTCACGTCGACTTGATTGACGTGACATCACTTCCTCTGTTTGGTGTTCTGAACATTTTGCACGAACACCGTTCCCGCTTCAGATCTTTGATTTAGGCGTTGCACGTTCTCATCCTTAGGGGTGATTGCTTCTCTATCCCTG
>Ga0115105_10060182_pt1 | contig 11352 bp, 10 predicted proteins | sample CN18umnscriptome_FD_89648 | JGI IMG/M metagenome (GOLD analysis project Ga0115105, IMG submission 89648) | Marine eukaryotic communities from Pacific Ocean to study complex ecological interactions - CN13ID_155_C17_100m_0.8um Metatranscriptome... | ecosystem: Environmental > Aquatic > Marine >... | reverse complement strand
TAAAGCCGACTACAAAGCCTTTGCAGAGCAGTTAGACATACCCGATATTCGCTTTGTGCCTATTTCGGCGCTAAAAGGCGATAACGTGGTTGATAAAGGCAGTAATTTAGATTGGTACCCAGGGGCAACACTTATGCAACTGCTAGACACAGTTACAATAAGCGACGACAAAAACCTAGACACCTTTCGCTTACCTGTACAGTACGTAAATCGCCCTAATTTAGATTTTCGTGGTTTTTGCGGCACTATAGCCAGCGGCGTTATTAATGTGGGCGACAAAGTAACGGCTTATCCATCGGGTAAAACATCAAGCGTAGCACGTATAGTAACAGCCGACGGCGACCTACCTATGGCATTTGCAGGCCAAGCAATTACACTTACGCTCGCGGATGAAATAGACATAAGCCGTGGTGATGTAATTACTCGTACTACAAGCGATGAGTTGCAACAGCCTACCAGCACTACAAACTTTGCTGCCAATGTAGTGTGGATGGCCGATGCACCAATGCAGCCAGGTAAAGAATACGAGCTTAAAATTGGTACTAAAAACACCTTTGGCACAATAAGCGCTATAAACCACCGTATTGATGTAAATACCTTAAATGAACTACAAGCAAGCGAGCTGCAATTAAACGAAATTGCCAACTGCATTATAGAAACCGCAAGCCCAGTAGTGATAGACACCTATAAAAATGTAGTCGGCACAGGCTCGTTTATTATTATAGATCGTCTAACAAATGTAACTGTAGGTGCAGGTATGATCACAAATACAACCGCAGAATCTCGAACAGCAAATATTGAAACTCGTATTTATACAGAAGCTGAAATTGCTTTGAATAAATATATAGCTGAATTTTACCCTGAATGGGGAGTTATGACAGTATATGAGTAAGTATATTTTTAAGAATGGTATTTTTATATTGGGCTTTAGGAAGTGTGGTACTTCAACCTTATTTAATGTTTTGTCGAAGCATTTAGCCTGTATAGACGCATGTACTATTAAAGAACCACAGTTTTTCTCTATGTGTAATACTGATGGTGAAAAAGAGCTTAATTGGTACAAAAGCTTGTACAAAAGCAAAGGTGCTGGTAAAAATTTTATTCTCGATGGTTCGACTTTAAATGTAATTAATCAGAAAGGTTATGAAAATATCATTCGGTTAGTCGAGAATCCTATTTTTATTGTAGTTACTAGAGATCCTAGTAAAAGAGCTGTCTCTGCCTTTAATCATATGAAAAGTAAGTCTGAGCAAGTTGAAAAGCGTAAGTTTTCAGATATATTAGATTATCTCATAGGAAGCACAAGTAATGATGAGCTTATAGCTAATGAAAAAAAACTATTGGAGAAATCAGTTCAAGAAGGGAAGATAGATGAGCATTATTTAACGAGTAAATATCTCAATGACCTTTATGGAGCTCCATTTGAAAACGAGGTATTTGATTCTCTCTGGATGTATAAATATTTTACAGAATCACTATATTCTAAATTTATTAAGCATATACCAGATGATAGCTTAATTATAACTTCGTTAGAAAAACTCACTACTGATCCAGCTGAGTTAGATAATATTATTGATAAGATGGGAGTAGCTTGCAGTAAGCTCTCTTTTTCAAGTGAAAATAATCGAAATAAGACTTACGATAGAAGTAATAGCAAGCTGGACGGTTTAATCAGAGGTAGCTGGATTTTAAAGATGTTTAAAAGCTATCTCCCCCAAGGGTTGAAGGAAAAGTTAAAAGGTTTCTTTTATGATGAACCCTATGTTGCAACAAAAGAAGAAGTAAAAATTATAAAATCTCTGTTAAAGGAAGAGTATGATTTTTGGTCTAAAAAAGAAGTTGATCTAAAATGGAACAAATGAAAAGTAGAATTGTATTCTTAGATCCAATTAGATTTTTTTTAGCTTTTAGTGTTGTCCTTTATCATTACTGCTTTAGGGGGGGGGTGACACAGGATAAAATTAACATTGATTTCCCTGCAACACATTCTATAGCTCAGTATGGGTTTCTAGGCGTTCAATGCTTTTTTATGATATCGGGCCTCGTTATTTTCTATAGCGTAACTAATAAAAGTGCATTAGAGTTTTTTAAATCTAGGGTGCTTAGACTTATGCCTGCCTTTTGGGTTTGCTGTACTTTAACATATTTTATTGAATCGATATTTCTAAATCAAATAGGTGAGTCTGGGCAAAGTCTTTTAGTATATCTTAGAAATATGACTATGTTAGAAGGTTTTATAAAGAGGGAATATATAGATGGTGTATATTGGACTCTTACTGTTGAAATCATATTTTATAGCGTTTTATTCTTTTATTTGATAAGCGGTGCGAAAAGTCAGGTCAAGATATTCAGGTTGATTTACTTCTGGGTTCTCCTATCGTTTATAAATCATTTTCTTGAACTAAATGATATGTTGACAAAAGTTTTAATACTTGATTATATCCCATATTTTTTTGCGGGTATGTTATGTGTTATATCTATGAAAAATGTTGGAATGTTTACTTATTTTTCAGGTACTGCACTTTCTATATTTATGATATTTAATGAATTATCTTCAAAGGTTAATAACCTGAACCACCGATTTGATAGCGATATATCCTTATTTTTTTGCTTTTTCATAGTTTTATTTTTTTACTTTTTTATGTTTTTTATGTTGAAGTATAATATTGATATAAAAAAGAAGCGCCTTTATTTTTATTTGGGTGCATTAACATACCCATTATATTTAGTGCATCAAGACATTGGATACATACTAATTGAATCATTGGCATCGGTTGGTAAGTATACAGCGTTACTAATATCTTTAATTATCGTTTTAGCTCTATCTATAATTGTAAGCGAATTCTTAGAAAAAAAGATTAGAAAGACGCTTAACAAGCTACTTGAAATGATATATACCAAAATATGATGAGTGAAAATTCAACACTCCAAAGAGTGGCTCTTCCTCTGCTTGCAATTGTAATAATCTTTATAGGAAGTATCAGCGCTGGTGCAGCCTATTTATTTGTATTGCTTCTATCACCCTTTCTTATAGATCCAAAAAGGATTCAAGGAAATAGTAGCGCTCTATTTTATTCATTAGTTATCTGTTCATCATTAATATTTTGCTTCCATAATGCATTTTACACATCTTTCAGTCTGTATTTTGTAGAAATAATTAAAATATTCGCTTTATTACTTTTTTCTTTGATTTTTTCAAAGTTAACTGCTGAACAAATTAGAGTTGTTTACCAATTGATACTTTATTTTATTTTTTTTAACATCCTCAGCTTTAATTATGATGTTGAAGGTCGTTTGTCAGGCTTCTTCATACATGCAAACCACTTGGCTTATTTTACAACATTCTCTTTATTGTTAGCTTTTAGTATGTTTAATAGTTACAAGCTTGTATTCAGCCTTATGTTATTGCTCCTGACAGTAATATTAACAAAAAGTTCTGGTGGTATAATTATGTCTTCAATTATTGTTTTTGTAAGCTTTATTTATAAGTATAAAGTTTCTTTAGCTTTAATTATTAAACTGTTCATAATGTCATTAGTTGTAATATTTCTTTCTATTTATAGTGGGGTCTATGAAATATTGCTGTATAAGATCGGTGGTGTTGATTTTGTAAGTGTTTTTGATAAGGCAAATTCACATTCTTTCGGTTCTGATGGAAGTTTAGTGTGGAGGTTTACCTATGGTATTGCTATTTTAAATGATTTTAATTTCCAGAGCTTTATTACAAAACTTTTCGGCGAAGGGCTTGGGACGATGACTTATGGGAACTATGCCTATAGTTTTATGCTAAAAGATCCTCATAATGATTATATTAGATTAATAGTGGAAAGAGGGTATTTGGGGGCTATATCGGTAGCGATTATTTTTGCTTACAGCTTCAGGAAATTAAATAATAAATTTTTAATATATACAGCTTTAGCTTTACCTATGGCGTCAGGTAATGTGATTGTTAGCTTCCCTTCAATGGCGCTTTTTATTTTAATAGTCATATTTTATGAGAAAAATAGCTTTAATTACTCCTGCAAAAAATGAATTAGATAATTTACCTAAATTAATTAAGTGTATTGAAAGTCAAAATATAGCCATTGATACGTGGATTATAGTTGAAAATGGAAGTGATGATGGCTCGAGAGAGTATCTAAAAAGCCTTAAAAGTATAAAGAATGTTAAAAATTTTAAAGTAGTTAATTTTAGACTACCAAACGACACATACGCTTTAGGGCAGAAATATTCCACTGTAATAATGACTGGTCTTAAGCAACTAACTTTTACTGACTTTGACTATATAGGTATTTTAGACGCTGACTGTTTTCCTCCTGAAAGTTATTATTCTGATTTAACTAGTTATATGGAATGCAACAGCTTAGGTATTAGTAGTGGCCAAGCGTATAGTATCGAAGGTAAGTATGATGAAAAGTCGGCTACTTGGCCAAGAGGAAACTGTAGGTTGTGGAAATCTAAGTGTTTGATTGAGTCAGGTTATCATGTGGGGCCTTCCGCAGATGCCGTATCTGTATGTGCTGCTGAGTTAAAAGGTTGGGTTTGTAAGGCTGCACCAGATATAAGGTATACCTGTAGAGAAGTAGGGGCCAATGTAAATTATTCTTATTATGGGGAGTCAGCGCATTTTAGAGGAATCCCTTTACTGTATGCAATTTTAAAATTTTTTAATTATATAAGAGTAGGTCATATTAAGAATAGTTTTAGCTATTTGAAGGGCTATCTCCACGCTTTTGTGTGCCAAAAGCCTAGATTAAGTAATCAAGATATACTTGACTATAATAAAAAAATTATAATTAGGAAATTAAAAGGTGAGTAACATAATTTTAGCGGTTGCATCATTTGGCGGACACTTAGTACAACTTGAAAACTTGGTCTCTAAAAAAGCTGATACAATTTTTATAAGCACTATTAAGTCAAAAAACATAAATGATATTATTGTTGACTGTAATATAGGAACGCCAATTAAAACTTTATTGTGCTTTATTCAATCATTTTTTTACATATGCAAATATTCCCCTGATTGTATTATAACGACAGGTGCATTACCTGGCCTCTGCTTTATTATTACAGGTAAGTTACTTGGCAAAAAAACAATATGGGTTGATAGTATTGCTAATGCGGATAAGTTATCTTCATCCGGAAAAATAGCTAAATATTTTGCAACAGTTTGTTTGACTCAACATCCTAAGCTTGCATCTAAAAGGGTACAATTTATGGGGGGGATTTTATGATTTTTGTTAGTGTCGGAGGACAGTTGAAATTTCCTCGCCTCATCAATTGGGTTCTCGAATGGGTTTCATTGAACCATTACCCAGAGCAAGTTATACTTCAAACTAATGAAGATAATCTCTTCAGTAAGCTGCCTAACGTTAGGTTTGTTAATAAATTAGACAGCGGTGAATTTAATGCTCTTTTAGGACAGTGCACAATTTTTATTAGTCATGCTGGAATGGGCAATATTATCAACGCAGCTAAGCTATATAAGCGTGCGTTATATTTACCGAGAATAGCCTCTTTAAATGAACATAGAAACGATCATCAGTTAGCAACCGTTTTATCTTTAAGTGCTAAATACCCAAAGTTTTTATCTCCAAGAAGTAAAGATGATTTTCATAAATGTATAGAAATGCTGCTCTTTAATATCGCAGAGCATACTCATCTTGAAATGAAAAATACCCTAAAACCTCATATTGACAGTTTACTTTATGGTAGTGAACATAATGAATAAAGGGATTTTGCACAGCCACACTACAATTATCGGATTAATTCAACGATTCTTTGATGTTACGATAATAATTGCTTCTCTTTGGTTAAGTGTATGCTTGTTAGAGCTAGAGTGGCTTTTGGAGCATACTACTGGTGCTCTACTTGCTAGTTTTTTATTTCATTTTACTAGTGAGCTCGACAAACTTTATATATCGTGGAGAGGATTATCGCTTTATAAGGAGCTAAAAAAAACTATATCTCATTGGCTTATCAGTGCAGCAATTTTATTTTTGAGTGTTAATTTTTTAGCACCGAGTTATTTAACCCCTACACAACTACAGTTCATGTGGTTTTTATTGACAGTTGTGCTGCTAATTTCTTATCGAATATTTTTACGTTTCTTTTTAAGGTTACTCCGTACACATGGCTATAATACTCGCAATGTAGTAGTTGTGGGTGCGGGTGTGTTAGGGCAAAAGTTGGCAAATAACATTATTGAACACGCTAGCTTTGGCTTGGTTTTTAGTGGGTATTATGATGACAAAGCACCTGATGAAAAGGTAGTGGCTGCACAAACGCTAGGAAGTCTTGAACAATTAGTTGAAGATTGTAAAAGCGGTGGGATAGATCGCGTTTACATTGTATTACCGCCCCAAGCGTACGAGCGCCGCAAATGGTTAGTTAAACAATTAGCCGATAGTACAGTAAGTGTTTATATAGTGCCCGATGTATTTACTTATCAATTATTGCATTCACGTAGTGATACCATTATGGGTATACCTACTATTAGTATCTACGACTCCCCCATAGATGGTAGTAATGCCATTATTAAGCGTATAGAGGATGTGATACTTTCTACTTTAATACTTGTTTTAATTTCGCCTGTATTAATAGGACTTGCTATTGCTGTTAAGGTTACATCAAAAGGCCCCGTGTTTTTTAAGCAAAACCGTTATGGCATTGACGGTAAGCCGATTAAAGTATGGAAATTTCGTTCAATGTCCGTAATGGAAGACGGCGCTAAAGTAACTCAAGCCACGAAAAACGATAAGCGCTTTACACCTATCGGGCAATTTATTCGTAAAACGAGCCTTGATGAGCTACCGCAATTTTTAAATGTACTACAAGGGCAAATGTCGATTGTTGGCCCTCGCCCTCACGCCGTAGCACATAACGAGCAGTATCGTAGTTTGGTTGACGGCTACATGCTACGCCATAAAGTAAAACCTGGCATTACGGGTTGGGCACAAATAAATGGCTGGCGCGGCGAAACCGACACCCTTGATAAAATGGAAAAACGCATAGAGTTTGACCTAGAGTATATTCAAAACTGGACACTCGCTTTAGATTTAAAAATAGTATTTTTAACTATTTTTAAAGGTTTTATAAATAAAAACGCATATTAAAATTCAAGGAAAGTTAATGAAAATTGCTGTAGTTGGAACAGGTTATGTAGGCCTGTCTAATGCTATGTTGTTAGCACAAAAAAATAAAGTTATTGCATTAGATATTGATAAAGAGAAAGTTGCAATTTTGCAGGAAAAAAAGTCCCCAATATTTGACCTGGAAATCAGTAATTTTTTACAGTATCGGCAATTGGACTTTACCGCAACCACTGATGAGCATTTAGCACTAAGTGAAGCTGATTTTGTAATAATTGCGACTCCAACAGATTATGACCCTGAAACAAATTACTTTAATACTTGTTCTGTAGAGTCAGTAATAAAAAAAGTATTAGAAATTAACCCTAATACAACTATGATCATAAAATCGACTGTGCCAGTTGGTTACACTAAATCAATTAAGGAAAAGTTTGCTACAACTAATATAATTTTTTCGCCCGAGTTTTTACGCGAAGGGAAGGCGCTTTACGATAACTTACACCCATCACGTATTATTGTTGGTGAACGAAGTGAACGTGCTGAAACTTTCGCTACCTTATTAGGTGAAGGCGCTTTAAAAGAAAATATTGATATGCTGTTTACTGACTCTACAGAAGCAGAGGCTATTAAGCTTTTTTCAAATACCTATCTTGCTATGCGCGTTGGCTATTTTAATGAATTAGATAGTTATGCGGAAAGTCACAAACTTAATGCTAAGCAAATTATCCAAGGTGTTGGATTAGACCCACGAATTGGGAATCATTATAACAATCCATCTTTTGGTTATGGCGGTTACTGTTTACCAAAGGATACAAAACAGCTACTAGCTAACTATCAAGATGTTCCAAATAATATGATCCGGGCAATTGTTGATGCTAACACCACACGTAAAGAGTTTATTGCTAACTCAATCCTAGCTCGGAATCCGAAAGTGGTGGGAATTTATCGTTTAGTAATGAAGTCGGGTTCAGATAACTTTAGGGCATCGGCTATTCAAGGCATTATGAAGCGTATTAAAGCAAAAGGGGTTGAGGTTGTTGTCTATGAACCAGCCCATGAAGGGGATGAATTTTTTAACTCTCGAGTAATTAAAGATCTGGAAGAGCTTAAAAATGTGTCTGATTTAATCATATCTAACCGTATGGCTGGAGATTTATTAGACGTTGCAGATAAAGTATATACGCGTGATTTATTTGGTAGTGACTAATAGGTATTACTTGTTAATTATGAAAAGTTTATATTTGAAAAACTAACCGCTATTACGACAAGGGTAGAAATGAAATACTTAGTTACAGGCGCTGCAGGTTTTATAGGGGCGGCAACGTGTCAAAAACTATTAGCAGCAGGGAACGATATTATTGGTATCGATAACTTGAATGATTATTATGACGTTAATTTAAAATTAGCAAGATTAGCTCAATTTGAAGCTAATGATTGCTTTTCTTTTAAAAAGCTTGATATAGCTGATCGTGAAGAAATTGCTAAATTATTTAAGACTGAAAAGTTTGATCGTGTAATTCATTTGGCTGCACAAGCAGGGGTACGCTATTCAATTGAAAATCCTGACTCTTATGCTGATTCTAATCTAGTTGGCCACTTAAATATTTTGGAAGGATGCCGTCATAACAAGGTTTCACACTTGGTGTATGCATCATCTAGTTCTGTGTATGGTTTAAATGAGAAGACACCATTTTCAACAACCGACAGTGTAGATCACCCCGTTTCATTTTATGCTGCTACGAAAAAGGCAAATGAGCTAATGGCTCATAGCTACTCGCATTTATATGATTTACCTACCACAGGGTTGCGCTTTTTTACTGTATATGGTCCTTGGGGGCGCCCAGATATGGCGCCATTTATTTTCACTAAAAAAATGCTTGCAGGTGATACGATCGATATCAACAACAATGGTGATATGTGGCGTGATTTTACTTACATTGATGACATTGTAGAGGGGGTTATAAGAGCGGCCGACGTTATTCCAGAGCGTGATAGTGACTGGCGAGTAGAAACAGGGTCACCTGCTACAAGCTCTGCACCATATCGTGTTTATAATATTGGCCATGGAAGCCCAATTAATTTGATGAAGTTTATAGAGTCAATTGAGTCTGAGCTAGGCATCAAAGCAAAGAAAAACTTTAGAGAAATGCAGGCCGGTGATGTTTATAAAACATATGCGGATACTGAAGACCTTTTCAAGGCGGTCAACTATGGTGCAACCGTTGCTCCTAGTGATGGCGTGAAAGAGTTAGTTAACTGGTACAGAAGTTTTTATCAATGCTAATTTGTCAAATATATAATAACTCATAAAGTACATGGACCTTACTCTTATGCTATGTCAGTATAAAAAAATTTTAGAAGATAAGGAGCATCGGCACACAGCTATAAATTCCGTAATTGCACTTACAATACGGGTTTTTGGCGCAGGTATGGCCTTTGTGTTTAACTTAATTATTGCTAGGCAGTTGGGGCCCGAGCAAGCGGGTTACTTTTTTCTAAGTTTAGCAATAGCTATGTTGTTATCAAGCGTCGCCAGATTAGGGTTTGATAGAACGGTACTACGTTTTACTGGTGCTAATTCAAAGAGAGGATATACCATAAAGCAAATATTAAACTTTGCATTAAAGTTTAGCATACCTGTAGCTTGTGGTATTGCATTTGCTTTGTATCTTATAGCCCCATTTATTGCTAATAGTTTATTTAAAAAGCCATTTATACTGCAAAGTCTGCAATATATCGCTCCGAGCATTATAGGATTAAGTGTTGTCTTTATAGTTGCTATGAGCTTGCAGGCTAGGCACCAGCTAGTAGCGAGTATTCCGTGTCAAAGCATTGCGCACTTTTTACTGTGTGGTGCTGCTGTTTTATCATTTAATACCTCTACAGCAGACACCACCGCAATGTATTTAAGTTTAAGTTTAGGTGTTACAGCAAGCTTTTTTTATTGGCTTGCAGTAAAAGATTTAAATAACAGTGGTGATGCGGTTAATGCAAATGAGCTTTGGCAAAGTGCAAGGCCTAATTGGGTTATTATTTTAATGAGCCAAGCAGTACAGTGGAGTGCGCCTATTATTATTGGTGTGTATTTAGTGGCTGAGCAAGTGGCTTTTTTTAGTGTTGCACAGCGTATAGCCTTGCTTACAAGTTTTATTTTAATGGCAGTAAATTTAGTGGTCGCACCTAAGTTTGCTAATTTTAAAGCTAAAAACGACATGGAAGGCATACGTAAAACCGCATTATTTAGCGTACGGTTGTTGGTATTAAGCGCCATGCCTATTGTATTGTTTATGTTGTTGTTACCAGATTTTTTAATGGGACTATTTGGTGAGCAATTTAAGCAAGGCGCAGTTATTTTACAAATATTAGTGTTAGGGCAAACCGTAAACGTAATTACAGGCTCTGTTGGCTTTTTACTAATGATGAGCGGGAATGAGCGAGATATGCGCTTAGTAACGATAATAAGCGGCTGCGGCGTATTAGTGAGCGTGCCATTATTTACAAGTTTATATGGCGCAATAGGGGCTGCGGCTGCTACCGCCTTTTTTATTAGCTTACAAAACTTACTTGCTGTGTACTTTGTAAAAAAACGCTTAGGTTTTAATACACTAAAGTTTTGGCAGAAGATATGATAAAAGCTATAAGCTATAAGCTATAAGCTATAAGCTATAAGCTATAAGCTATAAGTTGTAAGTAAAAGCTAAGAGCGGCGGTTTATTAGCGGGCGAATTTAAGGAAGAATAAGTGGTTTTAGAACAATGGTTAATAGTGGTTATATTTATTACAACCATTGTAGGTTTGATTAAGTTTCAAAAAGTGCCAGAGCGCGTATTTGCTGCAGCCAGCCTTACTTGTTTTGCGCTTTCGCTAGTTTCTACAGAGCAGTTATTAAATAATGCGGTTAACCCAGGATTAATAACGTTATTGCTTTTGGTTGTTTGCGCATTCGCATTTGAACGAACAAGCCTTTTACGTAAAATTGCCACTATTTTATTTAATGGTTCAGTATTTAAATCGTATTTAAAAACCTTGTTTGCCACTGTTATTGCATCTGGCTTTTTAAATAATACCGCCGTAGTTGCCACTCTTATTAGCCCTGTTAAAAATAATAAACTTATTCCTGCTACTAAATTGTTACTTCCGCTTTCGTACGCTGCTATTTTGGGCGGTACGCTCACCCTTATTGGTACTTCTACTAATTTAATTGTTAACTCTATGCTGATTGAGCGAGGCGAAGCTGGCTTTGCATTTTTTGACTTTTTAC
>Ga0115105_10323717_pt1 | contig 11542 bp, 15 predicted proteins | sample CN18umnscriptome_FD_89648 | JGI IMG/M metagenome (GOLD analysis project Ga0115105, IMG submission 89648) | Marine eukaryotic communities from Pacific Ocean to study complex ecological interactions - CN13ID_155_C17_100m_0.8um Metatranscriptome... | ecosystem: Environmental > Aquatic > Marine >... | reverse complement strand
GTAATGGACAAAAGAAATGAAAAAAAAAATAGCTTTAATAGGGGCCGGACAAATAGGTAGTACATTAGCTTTATTATCTTTACAAAAACGATTGGGCGACATCGTTCTCTTTGATATCAACAAATCATCTGCTTGCGGAAAAGCTTTGGATTTAAATCAGGCTGCATCTCTTGTACCGTCAGATTGTCAACTTAAGGGCAGCGATGAGTATGCTGATATCAAAGATGCTGACGTATGCATTGTTACTGCAGGTTTTCCAAGAAAACCTGGAATGAACAGAGATGATTTGTTAGATAAAAACCTTATGGTTATTACACAAGTTGCTAACGGGATAAAAAAATATGCGCCAAACAGCTTTGTCGTTTTAGTAACTAATCCCTTAGACGTTATGGTGTATGCGTTTTACAAAGTTTCTGGTTTACCTAAGACGCATGTTGTGGGTATGGCTGGTGTTCTTGATTCCGCCAGATTTCGGACATTTTTGTCTTGGGAATTAGGCGTTAGTCGAGAAGATGTGACTGCGTTAGTTCTAGGTGGCCATGGAGATGACATGGTGCCGCTGACGAGATTTTCATCGGTGAATGGCATATCTCTTGATGCATTAATAGAAAATAATTTACTTGCTAAAGACAAGTTAGACATGATTATACAGCGTACCAAAACCGGTGGCGGAGAGATTGTTAAGTTGTTAAAGAACGGATCTGCATTTTATGCCCCCGCAATTTCTGCTATCACAATGGTTGAAAGCTATTTATTTGATAAAAAAAAGCTTTTACCATGTGCGGCATTAGTGGATAATCAGTATGGCATACAAAATTTATTCGTAGGAGTGCCTGTTGTTATTGGATCTAAAGGTGTTGAACGTATTGTTGAAATTAGCTTGTCAGATAATGAAAAAGATTTATTAACAAAATCTATTAATTCTGTAAAAAAATGTGTCAAAGACGTAAACAATAAACTTTAATTAATTAATAAACAAGTGGGTATAAAATGTCAAATTATTCTCTTATTACAAAAAAAATGATTCTAGGTGTAAGCGGATTGGTATTATTTGGTTTTATTGTAGGGCATTTATTAGGAAATTTATCTGTGTTTGCTGGGCAAGACGCTATTAACAGTTACGCGCATTTTCTACACAAGAATCCATTATTAGTTTACTCGACTAGAGTAGTACTACTTATAAATATATCTTTACATTTATATTTATCCATTTCTATAACTTATACAAATCGTAATGCAAACCAGCGGGATTACGCTGTGAAAAATTATTTACGTACTACATTCGCTGCGTCTAGTATGATATATAGCGGACTAATTATATTAGCTTTTATCGTATATCATCTTCTGCATTTAACGTTTGGCGTTTTAGATACATCGCATTTTGGTGTATTGGATGATCAAAATAGATTTGACGTTTACACAATGCTAATGAAAAATTTGTCCAAGGGTTATGTTGCAGTTATTTATTTGACTGGCTTAACAGCATTGGCTTTACACTTGAGCCATGCGCTTTTCAGCGTATGTCAAACTTTTAGCCTTATTCGACGCAAACAAAACATTGTAAAATTTCAAAACGTTAGTAGCGTTATAAGTATGACTATTATAACGGGCTATATGATGATTCCTATAACAATATTTATAGGCTTAATTTCATAAAGAAAAATTATTAACAAGGGAGTAAGTAATATGTTACAAAGAAATATGCAATCAAAAATACCAGAAGGTTTATTATCAGAAAAGTGGAATAACTATATAGACAGCATTAAACCTATTAATCCTGCCAATAAAAAGAAATTTCATATTATTGTAGTGGGTACGGGATTGGCCGGAGCTTCCGCCGCTGCATCACTGGCAGATGTCGGCTTTAAAGTATCCACTTTTTGTTATCAAGATAGCCCAAGGCGTGCCCATAGTATTGCCGCTCAAGGCGGTATTAATGCTGCTAAAAATTATCAGAATGATGGAGATAGTTGCTTTCGTTTATTTCACGACACAATCAAGGGTGGAGACTTCCGTGCACGTGAAGCAAATGTTTATAGACTAGCTTTATTAAGCAAAAAATAATTGATCAGTGTGTCGCCCAAGGTGTGCCTTTAGCAAGGGACTACGCAGGTCTATTAGACAATAGATCTTTTGGCGGCTCTCTAGTATCAAGGACTTTCTATGCTAGGGGACAAACAGGACAGCAATTATTATTAGGTGCATACAGTGCATTAAATAAACAAATAGCCTTGTCTAATATCCATAGTCATGTTCGTTCAGAAATGCAAAGTCTAGTTCTTGTAAATGGTCATGCAAAAGGAATAATCACAAGAAATCTTGTGACTGGTAAAATTGACCGCCATGCAGCTGACGTTATCGTACTTGCTACAGGTGGATATTCAACAGTTTTTTATTTGTCAACAAATGCGGTTAATTGCAATGTTTCGGCCGCATTTAATGCATATAAAAACGGTGCACTCTTTGCAAACCCTTGCTACACTCAAATACATCCAACTTGTATACCAGTGGCTGGGGATTTTCAATCTAAACTTACATTAATGTCAGAGTCATTGAGAAATGATGGGCGTGTTTGGGTTCCTAATAAGCAAAATGACGCACGAAAACCTCAAGATATTGATGAACAGGAAAGAGATTACTACTTGGAACGTAAATATCCAAGTTTCGGCAATCTAAGCCCTAGAGATATAGCCTCAAGATCTGCCAAAGAAGCGTGTGATGCTGGAAAAGGTGTTGGAGCTTCGAAATTAGGAGTTTATTTAGATTTTAAAGACGCTATTAATAGATATGGTAAGAACGTTATAGAAAATAGATATGGTAATTTATTTCATATGTATTATAAGATTACTCATGAGAATCCCTACGAGACACCCATGCGTATTTTTCCGGCACCTCATTATACAATGGGCGGATTATGGGTTAATTATGAACTTATGAGTAATGTGCCTGGATTATTTGTATTAGGTGAAGCTAATTTTTCCGATCACGGTGCCAACAGATTAGGCGCGAGTGCTTTAATGCAAGGATTAGCTGATGGATATTTTGTATTGCCGTACACTATTTCTCCTTATTTGAATACTATTCAACCTGGGTCTACATCTATCACAATGAAAGAATTTGATGTTGAAGAAGAAAAAGTTAAAGATAAAATCAATAATTTATTGAATATAAAGGGGAAAGAGCCTGCAGAGTCTTTTCATAAACAGTTAGGGCTACTAATGTGGAACGCTTGCGGTATGGCTCGCACTAAAAGCAAATTGTTAGATGCATTAAAGAAAATTCCAGAAATTAGAGATGAATTCTGGCATTCTGCGCGTATTCCAGGAACACATGATACGTATAATCCTTACCTAGAACGCGCCAATAGAATTGCTGATTATTTAGAATTTGCAGAATTAATGTGTCATGATGCACTAAATAGATCCGAATCATGTGGAGGACATTTCAGAGAAGAAAGTCAGACAAGTGAAGGAGAAGCTTTAAGAAGAGACGATGAGTTTTGTTACGTAGCATCTTGGGAATATAAAGGAAACAACCAAAAGCCGCTTTTACACAAAGAACCATTAATTTTTGAAAATGTGGCACTAACACAAAGGAGTTACAAATAATGGAAACAATAAATGTTACCTTGAAAATTAACAGAGAGTGTGCAAATGCTGTCGGAAAAATGGAAACGTATCCATTAGAAAATATACCAACAGAAGCATCATTCTTAGAAATGTTAGACATGCTTAATCACAGCTTAATCAAAAATGGAAAAGACCCTGTAGCATTTGATTCCGATTGTAGAGAAGGAATATGCGGATCCTGTTCTTTAGTTATTAACGGAATACCACATGGACAAGAATTAGGAACCACTGTCTGTCAATTGCACATGAGAAAATTTAACAATAATGATGTCATTTTTGTGGAACCTTGGCGTGCAACTGCTTTTCCTGTCATTAAAGATTTAGTTGTAGATCGCAGTGCACTAGATAGAATAATGCAAGCAGGAGGCTATATTTCAGTTAAGACGGGTACTACTATTGATGCAAATTCTATTCTTATTGGAAAAAATGTGGCAGAACGTGCTTTTGATGCCGCTGCATGCATCGGATGTGGAGCATGCGTTGCAGCATGTAAAAATTCGTCACCAATGTTATTTGTTGGGGCTAAAATTCAACACCTTTCTTTATTGCCACAAGGGCATCCTGAGCGCTTGTCACGTGTTAAAAATATGATTTCTCAAATGAGTATTGAAGGATTCGGAGGGTGCACCAATACCTTGGAATGCGAATCTGCTTGTCCTAAAGAAATTAGTGCAACAGTCATTAGCTTTATGAATCGAGAATTTCTATTGTCTAATTTTTAATAATACGTCAGGATATACGCTTTTCTATAATATAATTGTAGAATTTTTAATGTAATGAAAATTTTTTTATTAATAACAAGATTACGTGTTCTCAATAATATGAGAACAATCATAATCTGATGATAGATAAGTTTGAGAATGTAATTACTTAAACGCAAAGATGTCAATATATATTGTACATTGTCAATATGATTATGTATAATGTATACACATTTCCACAATAACAATCTGATGGATTCTAGCTGCATTGATATATTAATTAAAGAGTAATATAAATAGAATCGTAAAAAAAAAGCAAGTATTTTTTTACATATTCCAATATTAATAGACATCACTATTGGCACAGTTAAATACGTTATTTTTATTAGTAACGAAATACCGGTATTACGCTCGCCTATAAACATGTTGAATGAAGATTTAGTGTTCTTAAATATAAAAATTTTATATTCTCTGTACAGTATGTAATTATCTGCAGATCGCGTTAATACTAATGTATATCTGCAATTGCGGGAAAAACTAGTAGTCTTAACTAACATTACAATATTTACATAACCAAAACTTTGCCTGTGTGTATATATATATCCATATAAGATGTAAAACTGCGTGTAAAAATATGCAAGTAAATGTGTCCTATATATATATATTATTGTTTCATTGTTATATAAACATGTTTTCTGAGTTTTATTGCCAAAAAGATGCACCAGTAATCGTGCCATATGTAATAGTGTAAAATGTATGGAAAAACATACCAGATTTGATGATAGCGTTTCATTTATGATTGTGACGTCCATAATATTGGTGTTTATTTTTTTCATATAGAAAAGTCCAAGACATTCTAAAAGAATTATACCGCTTGTATACTTATTTAATAGATTTTTCGGTTGCGTTGTATTTAATAAAAAAATAAGCCTTTTTAGAGAATATTGTTTTTTATTATAAAAAAACATATTATACATTTGCACCTCATATTTTATTATAATAAAGTTTTTTTTTTATTTTTATTTTTATACAATATTACTTAATGTATTTTTAAAATTATAACACTTATGACAAGGACCTTAATGAATAAAACTTTTACTAATTTAGAAGACACAATTCAAATGTTAGAAGGGCGCATATCAGATAATTTAGCACAAAAAATAAACAAAGTTTGTTTATTTGACATTAATAACGAACAATGGCTCGTTGATTTTACTAAAAACACAGATAGAATTAAAAAAGGTACAGTAGACGCACCTGCATGTACAATTTCTGTTCACAACATGGATGATTGGTTCGCAATTATTAACGGTGAATTAAATCCTACAAGTGCATATATGCAAGGCAAAGTAAAAATAAAAGGGGATATATCTACGGCATTAAAAATGCAACAAATTTTATCAAATAAATAGGAGTTGGTATGAGTTTAAAGATTACTGATGAATGCACTAGTTGTTCTGTATGTGAACCAGAATGTCCTAATGAAGCAATATCTGAAGGGGATGATATTTTTGTAATTAACCCTGAATTATGTACAGAATGCGTGGGATTTTATGACGAACCTCAATGCGCTGCCGTATGTCCCGTAGAATGTTGCATAAACGATCCCGATTACAAAGAAGATGATGCTACATTGATTGCAAGAGCACGAAGACTACATCCTGATGAAGAAATTCCAGACGACTATCCCTCACGTTATAAATAGGATTATCATTTATGATAAAGAAATTGGGGCTTAAAAATATTGTCATTAGATTCGCCGGAGATTCCGGCGATGGAATGCAACTGACTGGTGAACGTTTAGCAAAATTATCTGCTATAATGGGAAACGATGTTTTAACATTAGCAGATTTTCCTGCTGAAATAAGAGCTCCAGCCGGCAGTCTAGGTGGAGTGTCAGGATATCAACTAAGTATAAGTGCAACGCAAATTTACACCACTGGCGACGAAGTTGACATATTGGTGGCTATGAACCCGGCTGCTCTTAAAACTAACATTAAATTGGTTAAAAAAAGTGGGGTGGTTATCGTCAATTCTGCAGCATTTGTAAAAAAAAATTATATTAAAGCAGGATATAAAGAAAATCCATTAAATAATAAATATCTAGCATCTTACCGCACAATGTCGATAGATATCAGCAAATTAGTCAGAGAAGCTTTGAAAAAACTTCCTTTATCTACAAAAGAAAAAGAGCGATGTAAGAACTTTTTTTCTTTAGGTATTGTTTGTTGGTTGCTGAATAGAAATATTAATACAACCGTCGAATGGATTCAAAAAAAATTTTTTAAGAAAAAGTTAATTGCCGAAGCCAATCACACTGCATTGCATGCAGGGATAAAGTATTGTGAAGCCAATGAACTCTTTAATACGTCATTTTCAATTAAAGAAATCAACAAAACTACAGTTCTTAAAGGATTATATTCTTATATTAATGGGAACACAGCGACAGCCTGGGGGTTAATTTGTGCCGCTCAAAAAGCACAGCGTAGGCTATTCTTAGGCAGTTATCCAATTACCCCTGCCACAAATATTTTACAAGAATTGGCATTATATAAAAACTTAAAGGTTATTGCTTATCAAGCGGAAGATGAAATTGCAGGTATTGGAACAAGCTTAGGTGCATCCTTTGCTGGAGCCCTAGCTGCTACTTCTACTTCTGGTCCTGGCATAGCATTAAAAAGCGAATTTATAAATTTGGCAGTTATGACCGAATTGCCGTTAGTTATCATCGACGTTCAAAGGGGCGGACCTTCAACTGGATTGCCTACTAAAACTGAACAATCAGATTTATTACAAGTACTATGGGGAAGAAATGGGGAATCACCCATCGTAGTAATAGCTGCAAAAACGCCTAGTGATTGTTTTTATTGTGCTTACGAAGCGGCCAGAATTGCATGTAAATACATGACGCCGGTTGTGCTATTAACAGATGGATATTTAGCAAATGGATCTGAAAGTTGGAGAATCCCTGATATTGATAATTTATTACCTATGGAAATTAATAACGTTGTCAAAGGGGATGACAATTTCCAACCGTACAAACGATTTTCACAAACGCTATCACGCCCATGGATTGTACCGGGCATCAAACATATGGAACACCGCATTGGTGGACTAGAAAAAAACGAAAACGGCGACGTCTCTTCTAATGGAGAAAATCATCACCAAATGTGTTATTTGAGATTGCAAAAAATTAAAAATGTGGCACAGGAAATACCTTTCCCAGACTTTTATGGTAAAGAAAAGGGTGATTTGTTGTTAATTAGTTGGGGAAGTAGCTTCGGGTCGGTCAGACAAGCAACGAGCAATTTAATAAAAATTGGCGTCTCTGTATCACACTGTCATATAACTTACATCAATCCATTCTTTGCTGGTTTAAACGATTTATTTTCTGGTTTTAAAACATTGTTAATTGTAGAAAATAATTTGGGCCAATTAGTGGTTAAAATACGTGCTGAGTTCTCAGTGCACACTGTTTCTTTATGTGAAGTTCGAGGCAGACCGATTATTGTGGACAAAATTATGCAAAAAGCAAAAAATATATTAAACACTACTTATAAAGGCAAATAAAATATATATGAATAAACTTAATATTACATACAATAAAAAAGATTTTCAAAGTGCCACTAGCTTAAAATGGTGTCCTGGATGTGGCGACTACAGCATTTATAATGCAGTTATCAATGCATTCACTAAATTAAATATTGCACGAGAGAATTTTTTGATTGTTTCAGGAATAGGCTGTTCCTCTAGATTCCCTTATTATTGCGAAACTTATGGCTTTCATACAATACATGGCCGCGCGCCTACTATAGCGATGGGAGCGAAATTGACAAATCCAGATTTGAGTATTTGGATTGTTACTGGAGACGGAGATTCATTATCCATAGGTGGAAATCACTTCATACACATTCTTCGTAAGAATCCAGATATAAAAATACTTTTATTTAACAATGAGATATATGGATTAACTAAGGGGCAGTTCTCTCCGACTAGTCAAAAGGGTTTGAAAACCAAGACTAGTCCTCTTGGATCAATCGAAAAGCCATTGAATATATGGGCTCTAGCTGTGGCAATAAATGCTACATTCATTGCGCGCGCCGTTGCTACAGATACAAAGCACATGCAAAAAATTATAATAGATGCAGGAAATCACGTAGGTATTTGTGTCATTGAAATTTTGACAAATTGTATTATATTTAACGACGATGCATTTTATCCCTTTGAATCTAAATCAATTAGGAATGACAATATAATATTTTTGATGGACGGTGAACCATTGATATACGGAAAAAATAACAATAAGGGCCTTGTTCTTAAAGATATGAATCTTGCAGTCATTGATATTAAAGACGAAAATAAAAAAGACGTATTGCGTCATAGTACAAATGCCACGGCTCATACATTGCATTTTCTTTTAGCGAATTTAGTATACCCAGCATTCCCGTTACCAGTAGGAATATTGAAGAAAATCAATGTAAGAACCTTCGAACAAATAGTGATGGACCAGGAAAAATATCAAGAAGAACATGCAAAAATAAAAAATATACACGATTTAATTACCAGTGGGGATACCTGGGAAGTAAAATAGGAGATTTCCGATGAATTATATATTTATTTTTATAGCCATGATATTGGCTATGGCATTAGTAGGTATATCTATGTTTTTGTCTTTAAAATTATCTAATCCACGAAGTAATTTTCACAAGCGTTTGCCATATGAATGTGGAGAACAGACCATTGGGCCATCGTGGATAAAATTCAATCCTGGTTTTTATATTTTTGGGCTTATATTTTTACTATTTGATATTGAATCAATATTTCTTATACCTTGGACTTTAATCTCGAGAGAAATAGGATATTTCGGTTTAATTGAAGTCTTATTGTTTGTTTTAGTTTTATCTATTGGATTAATTTACGCGTGGATAAAAGGAGCACTAGAGTGGAAAATATAAAACAGAAAAAGATGTCTGTCATATTGACTAATTTAGATAAAATTTTTAATTGGGCACGTTCAAACAGTCTATGGCCCTTGACTTTCGGGACGAGTTGTTGCGCTATAGAGATGATGATGGCAACAGGTTCCGCCCATTATGATATCGCTCGTTTTGGTGCAGAAGTGGTAAGAGTTTCTCCAAGACAAGCAGATGTGTTGATAGTTGCAGGTACAATTGTAAAAAGAATGGTAAAACCTTTAAAAATGCTATTTGATCAAATGATGGAGCCAAAGTATGTCATAGCAACCGGTGCCTGTACAATATCCGGTGGCCCTTTTATTTATAATTCTTATACAACCATTCGCGGTGTAGATAAGGTTATCCCAGTTGATGTTTATGTGCCGGGATGTCCACCTAGACCTGAAGCGTTATTCTGGGGAATACTGGTACTGCAAAAAATGATAAAACAAAATTTATTATTTAGCACAAAAAAAATCAAACCTGTATTGGCTGCACTTCCTGAAGGAATTAATATTAAAGATATACATAAAGAAATGATACACATATTAAACAGTAAAAGATACGTATAAATGAATATTAAAGAATATATAATAAAGGAATACGCACCTTACTTAGAATCCACGCAAGAAGATAAATTAAATAAAATCAACATTAAAAAGACAAATATGGTAACTTTTATGCAACATATGAATACAGACAAGGCTTTAGTATTTGATATATTATTGGATCACACAGCCATAGACCACGTAGATAATAATAACATGGAAGTTATTTATTATCTATATTCCACTAAGTATAATCATAATTTAATGTTATCAATTATGCTTCCACGTACAAATCCTAAGGTTCATACGGTGTCTAACATATGGGCTATATCGGAATGGTTAGAAAGAGAAGTTTATGATTTTTTTGGTATACTTTATATAAACCATAAAGACCTTAGGCGAATATTTCTCGAGGACGATTGGATCGGTTTTCCTTTACGCAAAGACTATAAAGACTACTTTATGTTGGAGAAATAAATGATTATTCATTTAAAAACACTTAATGAGTTATTAAATAGCTTGAAAAAAGAAGCTTGGGGGACTAAAGAGTATTTTATAAATATGGGCCCTCAACATCCATCTACACACGGAGTTCTTCGTTTTATATTGAAATTGAATGGCGAATATATAAAAAAGATTATTCCTGTTCTAGGCTATATTCATCGCGGAATAGAAAAAATAGGTGAGAGTTTGACGTATAGAAATTTCGTACATTTAACAGACCGATGTGATTATTTTTCATCGATAATTAATAATTGGGGTGTTTCGATGACTGTAGAGAATGCTCTACAGCTTCAAGTGAACGATAGAATAAATACAATTCGAACAATTTTTTCTGAATTGCAAAGATTGCAAAGTCACACTATGTGGTGGGGAGTATTTGGTATGGATTTAGGTGCCTTTACACCCTTTTTTTTATGGATTTCGAGATAGAGAATTTTTGACATCTATTGTAGAAGATACATGTGGATCTCGTCTGACCATGAATTATGTACAGCCGGGTGGCGTAATGAATGACATTACATCTAATTTTCCAAGAAAAATCAAAGATTATCTCAAATATTTAAAACCTAGAATCGATGAGTACGAGGAATTAATATCCAATAATATTATTGTTCAAAAACGTATAGAAGACGTAGGTATTCTGACCAAAGATGATGCGCTGTCTTTTGGAACCACTGGTCCAGTCTTACGAGCTAGCGGAGTCCCTTTAGATTTACGTAAAGATAACGATTACGGTGTATACAAAAATGTTAATTTTTCTGTTGTCATTGGTACAAAAGGTGACTCTTGGGATCGTTATTGGGTAAGAATAGAAGAAATGCGACAATCTATAGCAATTATTGAGCAATTAATAGACTATATTCCTTCTGGCAAGCACATGGAAATGAAATATACGAGTAAAATAAAATTAAAACCTGGATATTATTACAATAAAATTGAAACTGCAAGAGGAATTTTAGGTGTTTTTATAGTTTCCAAAGGCCTAGAAGAACCGTTCCGCATTCATTTGCGTAGCCCTAACTTTAATAATTTGTGGGCAATTACAAAGATTGCTCAGAATCTAAAAATATCTGACTTGGTTGCTATTTTTTCTACGTTAGACTTAGTCATGCCAGATGTTGATAGATAACAGGATAAAACCATGAATCGTTCTATAAATAATTTTTCTATGATTTTAGATTTGTCTAACCAAATTCATACTTTAG
>Ga0115105_10697150_pt1 | contig 11628 bp, 8 predicted proteins | sample CN18umnscriptome_FD_89648 | JGI IMG/M metagenome (GOLD analysis project Ga0115105, IMG submission 89648) | Marine eukaryotic communities from Pacific Ocean to study complex ecological interactions - CN13ID_155_C17_100m_0.8um Metatranscriptome... | ecosystem: Environmental > Aquatic > Marine >... | reverse complement strand
GGATATGCAAAACTTATCTAATGAACAAGCAGCTAGAGTACTTGAAGCAAACATGTCACAGGAAAGACTATTAAGTAATCAAGCAGCCGAAAATGCATCTTTACAATTTAATGCTAAAAGTAAGAATGAAACAAATCAGTTTATGGCTGCTCTTGAATCTGAGGTTACTCGTTTTAACGCTGAACAAATGAATACTTTATCTAAATTTAATGTTGAACAGAAAAATTTAGTTAACGCAAAAAATGCAGATAGAACTACCGAGATAAATAAATTTAATGCAAACCTACAAGCATCGTTAGAAGAATTTAATTCTGAACAAGAGTTCGCAAGAAATCAATTTAATTTAGCAAACTCAGCAGCAGTTAAACAGTCTAATGTAGCTTGGAGAAGACAGATAAATGTAGCAGATACTGCTGCTCAAAATGCTGTTAACATGCAGAATGCTCAGAATGCTTTTGGGTTAAGTGTACAAGCACAATCATTTATATGGCAAGAACTTAGAGATCAAGCTGATTTTGATTTCAGAGCACAAGAAAACGAATACACGAGAATTGCTCAATTAGTATCTACAGCAATTGGTAGTGATCCAGAAAGATATGGAAATTTATCAACTACTATTACTGATTTAATTAAATCATTAACTGGATCATAAAATAATAAAGATTATATAAACTTAGGAGACAACATGGGTTGGTTAAGAAAAAAAGGAAGACAACTAGATAAAAGAATACGAAAAATATTTGGTAAGAATGCTTGGCTTAAAGTAGCTGCATTAATAGGTGGTGGTTATATGTATAGTAATTGGACTCCTGCGGCAGGAACAGCTAAAGGTCCTTGGAATTTTGTAAAACATTTAGGAGGCAAAGTAAAAGACTTTTTTTGGAATCAGGGAACTGCAAAGCAGGCAGGCAGTCCTACATGGGCAGGGCACATTGCTACTAATATTGGTACAAATGTAGCTGTAGGCATGGCTATGGGAAAACTAAATGAACAACCAATGGTAGGTCAACAAGCAGGTTTTGCTCCACAAAAACACAGCTATTAATAAAGCAGTTGCAGCATCAAATGCAGCTTATGGAAATGTTGGAAACATTCTTGATGCTTATAGAAATTTTGATTTTGGACCGGGAAGTACAACTATGATGGTTGATTCAGCTAGAAATAGAAATATTAGATCGTCTTATCTTTCTCCACAAATTACATAGGATTTAAAAATGAATAATGAATTTGAAATTTCTCCTTTTGTTTCACTTAGTTTAACAGACGCAGTAGAACGCACATTAAAAGAAGCTGAGGAACAAGGTGTAGATTTAAACGAACTTAAAGATGGTTTTAAAATTCCAGTTAAAAAGGAATTTAATCAAGATAAGTTTGAAGAACTGTTTGATCTTAAAAGTAAGGGAACAGCAATTCCCGGACAATCTTTAACAAATAGTAAAGAAGCTCCTTATCCTTGGGAACAACCACCAGAATTTGCTAATCCTCAAGTAGCTTTAAATTCTATTGCTAAAAAATTATTACAGCCTGAAAGTATGAATCATCTATTAGATGCTATACATCAAGGAACAAGTATTGTAGATTTAAGTTCTATGATTCTTTATTCAGGATTTACAGAAGGAAAATGGTCTCCAGATACAATGATGTTATTAATGGAACCAGTTATGTATACACTTATGAATTTTGCAGAAACAGCAGGAATTGATTATATTATTGATAGTGAAAATAATGAAGATGAAGATGAAGTTACAATAACTAAAGATGATATTACAACATTAGATCAAATTAAAAACGTAGTACTCAAGAAAGATATGGATTTTTCTGTAGTACCTAATGAAATTAAAGAAGAAATACAACAAGCAGTGCCAAGTATTTTATCGAGGAAACAATAATGGTAGACAGTATATTTGCAAAAGGTGGTAAACTTGCTCAAGCAGCAGGTGCTAATTTAATGGGTCGTAGTAAAAGGAAAAAAAGACAAACTAGAGAAGCTTTGTGGTTGGCAGCTTTATTAGAATCTTTAAAGGTTGGTGACAAAGAACAGAAAGATTTAAAAGATACTGAGTTATTAGGTTTAATGACGAATTTAGATTTAAATATGAAAGCAGACGAGTATACTTTTAATGAGCTTATTAAACCAATCTTAACTACAGAAAAACATTATAATAATGCAGGTAGTAAAGGACAATTATTAATGGATGAAAAAGGTCAGGCTATACTAACAGAGGATGGTCGTTTACAATTTAAAAAAGCCGTAGATGGTAGAGTTTTAAGAGGTGGAGGTAATTCATGGTTTTTAAATCATCAGGACAATCGTAATAATGCAGTAAATACATTTTATAATACAGAACAGGGTAAGGAAATTTTAGCTAATAATGGTAAAGCATATTTAACAAGAGAGGGAAGAGCACAAGTAGACGCACGTATTCAAGAAATAGCTGATAATTTAGAATTAAATCATTTGAATGAAATTAATAATCCTTTATTTTCTGAAAAGGAAGTTACTAATCCAATAGATTTTTATAGACATAATACCCACAATAAATTTGTAGCTGAAAGGGAAGGTATTACTGAAGACCCAACAAGAGCTAGTGTGGGTGGTTGGATGTTAGGTAAAGTATCTAAATATGGAGATGAAACAAATACAGAATTAGAAGCTGCTATAATAAAAGCTAGAAAGGATTCAGCAAATGTAGACAAATACGTAGAGCAACTCAGACAGCCAGATCAAGCTCCTCCTTCAATGGAAGAAATTAAAGGTTTATTTTCTGGTAGATCAATAGATGATAAAAACTACAATACAACAGTTGAAGAAATAGGAGAAGAAATTGAAACAGGTGAAGGAATTTTTACATCTGATATAACCTTAAAAGTTTATAAATTTAATGAAAGCGATCCTTTTGCTTTTGAAAACGTAACTGATACTACCGGACAAGTAATCAAACCTTCTATAGAAGTTACTCCTTTTGCTAGGGTAAACACGACTTTGGGATTTGGAGGAGACTCAGTTTCAGATCAATGGGGAGTAGATGGAATAGTACAGGTGCGAGAAATACTAGAATTTAAAGATGGTAAAGCTGTATTAAAACCTTTTGATCCTGAAATTCAACAATTTACTAGACCATCTTCTGTTTTATCTAAGATGCTTAATGAAACAGCTTCTGCTATGAAACGTAGAGATTTATCTGCTATACAAGGAGGAAGCAAAGAACAACAATTAATACAACAAAGAAACTTAATGGGTACAGATTATTATTTAAAAGCTTTAAATGTATTAACTCAAACAGGACGTATACAACAAAGTGGAGATAATCTTGTATTGATACCTTATGCAAACTCACAAATTATTACTAATCTTAATAATACATTAGAAAAAGAAGTAGGAGCTGATGAATCAAATCGTTTAGATCAAGCTCCTTTACTTTCAGAGGTATTAGATAATTTTAAAACTAATCAGATAAATACTATTGTAGATACTGGTATTGGTAAAGATTTACTTTCTTTGTATGAATCTACTAATCCAAAAGATATGGCTACTATAGAAGTAATGTATATGATCAATCCTCCTTTTGAGGCAGAAGGACGAAATGTAAAAGTTACAAAATCAGATGGTACAGAAAGTCTCCTTGCTGTAGGAATGTTACATCAAGGAAGTGCAAATAAAATATACGAAAATTTTAAAAGACAATTTGGTAGAAGTATGGAAATAGAAAAAATATTAGAAGAAAAGTACCCAACTCCTCCACCTCCTCCTCCTACACCTACATCTAAAACTGATTTAACTTCTATGTCGGAACGTGAAATGGAAGAATACGCAGAACGAGGAGGAGAAAGTGCTTTTAGTCGTAGTTCAATCTTTAGTGATCAACGAGATCGTGAAAGGACAGCTAGACTACAGAAATACGCAGACACAGGAAAGACTAGTATGTTTTTAAAAGAAGCATTAGAAAGCGTTGGTCTTGAACCTGATGCAACACCCAAAGAAGTACAAGAATATTTAGGTAATAGTAATAAATCTCTTTTAGCTCAACAATAATAATGATAGATAATAATATACCTCTTACTGACGAAGAAAAAGAGAAAGATTCTTTTTCTACTAGTTTTTTATACGATGATATATCTATAAATACTTCACAACCTGAGGTTACATCTACACAAACTCCCTCCTCTACTAGTTTTTTGTACGATGATACTCCTAGTAGTCCTTTAGTGAATGGTCAAATAGATGAAGTTCCTACTTCTTCATTGTATGATGATACAGTCTATCCCTCTCAACCTTCCAATAAATATAGTCAAACCGAATGGGAAGCTCAACCTGAGTTCCAAAGGACATGGAATAGGTTTGCTAATTCTATAGGAGAAGATGATGATTTTTATGAATTCATGAGAGATGCAGACTGGAACTTAGGTAGTGCAGCTTTTAGAGCTATAGAGTCTGGTAAATGGAATGACCAACAAAAACAAGATTACCTTTACTTAAAAAATGTTTATGATAATACAGACTTAGAAGGTTTTGGAGAGTGGCTTCAATTTACAAAAAATGCAAGTTACGATTTAATAACTGATCCGGCTAATGCTTTAGCACTATTATTTGCTATACCTACTTTAGGTACAAGCACAGCCATAAGAGCAGCAGCAGGAGAAGCATCAAAACAAGCTCTTAAAAAATATACAGTAGCTAATATTGGAGAAGCAACTCTTTCATCGGCTCAGAAAAAAGCAGCAATGATTGAAGGTATGAAAAGACCTGCTATCTATGGAGCTGCTGAAGGTGCTGTGTGGACAGGTGCTTATGATTTTCTTTCACAGTCTACAGACATGAATGTAAATCCTCTTAAAACAGATATTGACTGGACACAAGTAGGTATTTCTTCAGGAATTGGAGGAACTTTTGGAGGAGGTATAGGCTTGTTAGCCGGAGGAATAAGTGGTCGAAAATTCTTACAACAAGAATTTGATTACTTTAACGAAGCTGCTATTCTAGCTGATTCAGGCACAACTTCAAAAGCTTTAAAAAACGCAGAGTTAAAAGTAGACGATGCAATTGATGATTTATCAAAAGCTCCTAAACAAAAACTAAGTGAAAGATTTATTGCTAGTACTGTAGGTAAAACTACTACAGCATTTTTAAATCTTACAGAAGCATCACCTACTTTAGAAAAATATTTATCTTATCTTAGATATGATTTTGACTTTTCATTGTTTGGAAAAAAAAGAGCAGGCGAAAAAGCAGAATCTTTTGGGTCAGCAAATAGCAGAAGACAAGGAAATTATTTATTTAGATTAGACAGATCACTCAACGAATTAAAACGTACTGGATTTTTAGCTGCTTTAACTAAAAAAGAAAACGATCAACTTTATGCAAGGTTATTAAATCCTAAAATTAAAAAATTAAACGGAGAAGATATTACTCCTGAGGTTAGACAAGCAGCCAAAGATGTGCGTCCTATTTTAAATGAAATATTTGAAGAAGGTAAACGAGTAGGTGTATTTACTGAATTTCAACAAGTTCTTAACTATGTACCTAGAAGATTTAAGTGGGATTTAGTAGAAAAAAATAGAGGAATGCTTGAACGAGTTATTATTAATAATGGATTAGCTGATCCTCTTACCGACAGAGAAATTAAAAAAGGTGTAACTGCTTCTGGAAAAGAAATTGATGTTGTACTATTAGATCAAAAAACTATAGACGAAGATGCTTTTGGTCCTGATGTAGCTAAAGTATGGTTAGACTTTTATAAAGACGGAAATTTAAAACGTGCTCAAGAACTAAAAGCCGAAGCTATTGTTACTAATATGTTAGAAACTAGATGGACACCTTTTGAATTAAAAACAAAAGGTAATGTTGGTGATAGTTATGGTTTTATGAAACATAGACCTTTTCATGCAATTCCTGATGAAGAACTGCTTCCGTTTTTAGAAACAGATAATCTTGAAAAAGTTTTACAAGATTATATTATTAATTCATCTGCTGCAATTACTAGATCAGAATTTTTTGGTAGAAATTTACAAGCTTTTAATGATAATTTTTTACAACCTATTAGAAAAGAACTAATGGACGGAGGTATGTCAGCAAACGACACACAAAAAGTTTTAGAAAAAATTACTAATATGCACAACAAAATAACTGGGATAGATTCTCAAGTTATTAAAAATAAATATTTAAGACATGCAAGTGAATGGGGAAAACTATCTCAACAAATGGCTCACTTACCATTAGCTACATTGTCTAGTATTACTGAGCCAATTTTAATGATGGCTCGTTTAGACGCTAAAGATGTACCTTACGCAGCAGGTCAAATTGGAAAAGCATTAGCTAAGGAAACTGTAAAAACAATAGATAAAACTATTAAAGGTTTTAGAAGAGGAGTACTTAGACAAGAAGTTAAAGGTAAAGGAAAAGATTTAACAGACGATGAATGGACAGAACTTTATGAAACAGGACTAGCTTTAGAAGCTTCTGTAATGGAAAGAATTGACGGGATGTATGGTGAAGCTTTTCAAGGTGCAGCAGCTAAAGGCATGCAAAACTTTTTCTTTAAAAGTACATTACTAACTCAATGGACAAGTGCTGTGCAACTAGCATCTTTTAATGTAGGTAAAAGATTAATACAATCTAATGCTAAAAAATTAGCAGATAATAAAAGTGGCAAAAAAATTATAAACAGAAAAATACAACGATACTATGAAGAACAGTTAGAAGACTTAGGTTTAAATGTAAATAAAACTTTAGCATGGTATAAAAGATCATTAAAAAATAATGAATTTGATAGAAACAGATCAAACATTCAAAACTTTTATAAAGAAGATATTCAAAATGCAGCTAATCGTTTTACAAAAGAAGTTATTTTAAACCCAAGCACAGCAGAAGCTAACAGACCTTTATGGTTTTCTAATCCATCAGTAAATTTCTTAGTTCAGTTTGCAGGTTATCCTACAGTATTTAATAATACTATTATGAAACGATTTGTAAACGAAACTAAAAACTATCCAACTAAAGTTGCTCCTAAAATTTTAGCTACTTCAATGCTAATGACCTCTGTAGCTTTATTAGGAAACTATATTCGTACTGTAGGTGTATCTGGAAATCAAGAAAGATGGGATAATCAAACTGTTGGTGAAAAAATATTTGAAGCTTTCAGACGTTGGGGAGGTTTAGCTTTTTTTGATTATGCTCAACGAGCTGAATCTGAAAAAGAACGTGGAGCAGGTTTACCCACGGCTATTGGAAAAGGAGTGGTAGGTCCTCTAGGTCAAGACGTTTTCGACATGATAGCCTACAGAAAAGGTTTTACAGGAGTAGCTGTAGATAATTTACCTTACTCAGCTTGGCTACCTGCTGATGTTAAAAAGAAAATGAAAGCAGGAGCTAGGGAAATTGATAAAGCTATAGATGATAATACACTTAATCTTTTTCCAGACGAACCTAAACAATCTAAAAAATCTACACGTAAAAGAAGAAGAACTCCATATAGAAAAGGATTAGAAGTAAACATACCTAATGCAGCTAGAGAGCCTGATAAAGCTAAAGTTAGAAATATGAACATGACGTATGCAGAGATGGGAGGTATCCTAGCTCAAGACCCAGAAGATCGTAAAGGTTTTGCAGAAGGAGAAGAAGTTACATATGGTAGAGCATCTAATTGGCTTTGGAATGCTTTATTACTAGGGTCTCCTTACGGACAAATGAAAATGTGGAGTAAAATTTTAGGTGAAGCTGATTTAAAAAAACGACCTAGAATAAATACTATAAAAAGTAAATTAGATGAAGCTGTGTCTTGGATGGATGATAGTTTTGTTGATCCTGTAAAAGAAGTTACTAGTACAGAATGGGGCAAAAAGAGAGAAGAAGCTAGAAGGCAAGAAGCTTTAGATCAAAGTACTTTTCCTTTAAATGATACTGATGAAGACGAAGCTAGTGGGTGGTTTGGTATAGGAAGAAAAGGTCGTCAAGATAGACGAGCACAAAGAAGAGCAGAAAGAAGAGGTGCAAGAGATTTAGAAACCTATGAAGAAAAATTAGCTAGAGAAGCTAGAGATGCTCAAAGAGGAGCAGAACAAACACAACGGATTCAATCTCAATCAAGACATCGAGGAGATGCTATGTTCAAAAGAGAGGTTGAAGCACTAACAGGTACTGACTCAGGTACAGAAGGTAGTAGAGGAACTAGACGAGTAATGTTTAATGAAGGTAGTTTAGTTAATGTCTTAGGAAATTTACAAACAGCTTTTGATACTTTATCAGCTAGAGAAAAAATAGAAGTAGTAGGACTTTTAAATCAAAAAAGAAAAGTCTTTGCAGAGGGCACTCAACCTTTAACTTTTAATCAAGAGTATCATAGAGATACTATTGCAGAAAATCAAGTGATGCAAAATACTGATGGAAGTGTTACAACTGCAAAAGTAAAGGGTGTTGAATACAAAGGAAAAATATATAACTTGCCAAGTTATGATAGACATGGAGGATTTTTTACAGACGAAGAACTTAGAAAAAAATACGAAATTGAAATGGAAACTGGTATTATACAAGGTTATGATATGCAAAGCGATAAGTTTTCTCAAGCTTTAGGAAATATGCATTTACATCCTGCTAATATTGCTGTAGCTAAAGAACACGAATTAATGGAAGCTGAGGCAGAACTCGCAAGAGGAGCTATTAATCCTGAGTATACTGAGACTCCTTCTAAAGGAATAGGTCGTGGTTTAAAAACAGGAATGCGTAATTTGGAAGCAGGAATGAAAGCATTAGGATTATCTAAAGGTGGATATATTGGTGAATTAGAAAAAGAATACGGAGAACTGCCTTTTGATATTAAACGACAATTTAAAGCAGAACTACAAAGACGATACACTCCTGAAGAACTACAAGCCGATGAATACGTTCCCCATGATCGTGGATTTTTTAATTATAGTTACGATCCTAATAATAAATTAGAAGACACCCTCTTAACACAAGAACAATATAAACGTGAATTCCAACAATTTCGAAAAGCTATTCCTGATCTAAGTACAACACAACAAGAATTAGGAATTAATCCTTTACAGGAATTAATGAATTCTGGGGCTTTATCTGAAATGGGTAAATACATGTTAAATGAAATGGGTTATTTTTCTCAAAAACATGGACAACTTCCAGACTCACTTAGAGAAATTGAAGCAGACGCTGTTGAACTTGAACTTTCTAAAGGTGGAAGAGTAGGGTATGCTGATGGTACTCCTCCTAAAGATAATAGTTGGTATTTAGGAAAAAAGATTAAAGACCTAACTCCTGCACACGCAGAAGTTTATCTTAAGAAAGTTTTATTTGGAGATAGAGAACCAATTACCGAAAAAGTTTTTGATGACAATGAGTATAAGGAGATAGCAGAAAGTTTTAAATACGATATAATAGAGTCTTTAAATGAAGATAGAGAAGGAGATTTTCAGAAAAGATTTTTTGATGAACAAGGTAGATTACGTTCTAACAAACAATTAGGAGTTTATAGAGGACCTGAACATTGGGGAACAACCAGTCAGGGTTCATACGAACCATATGTTGATGGTAGACATGCAATGCCTTTAGAATTATATTATACAATTGGTTCAGCAAATTTTAATCTTAACAAAGGAGATTACAACAAAGAAAAATTAACTATAAATTCTGATAAATATGATTTTGAATCATACTATGCAGGGCTACAAAGAAAACCCGGATTTAATCTTGATAATATAAGAGAATATTATAGCTTACTTAAAGCAGATGATTGGGAAACAGCAGCAGAAAGATTTGGGATGGAACGAATTCCTGATGAAAGTGTAGTTAAAATGTGGGAAAAAGAATATGGTGTAAAACGAGATGCTGATTTTGCTCCTGTTAATATATCTATACCTGTATCTGATATATTTACAGAACAAGAATGGAATAATATTCAAGGAATAGAATAGTAACTAATGTACAAACATTTTTTAGAACACCTTGAACTTAGAGAAGGTAACATAGATCATGTATACCTTGACACACTAGGCAAGCCTACATGTGGTGTTGGACATCTTTTAACTAAAGAAGAATGTAAGCTGTATAAAGTATCTGAGAATGTTGATAAACAAATCAGAGATAAATGGTTAGAAGAAGATGCACAAAAGGCTTGGGATGCAGCAATACAACAGCTTCAAGATTTAGATATAGATAATCTTGAATTTATTATTGCTTTAGGTTCAGTTAACTTTCAATTAGGTACTAGTTGGATGAATAAATTTCCTTCAGCCTATAAAGCTTTAAAAGAAAAAGACTATAACGAAGCTATTAAACAAGTCTCAACAGGCTCAGGTAAGGACGGACAGTCACGTTGGAAAGAACAAACACCAGTAAGAGTAGAAGATTTCGTAACAGCTATTGACAAATTAAAATAAGGAAGCATAATGATACTGTATTTAGAAGATCAATTAGAACAATGTTATAGGCAATACTGTTTACATCAAGTTAGACAGGACATGCCGTTTATGTCATTAGACGATTTTAGAGAAATGTTTGAAGATTTAATGGCAGTAATATATAAAGACGAGGAAGACGAATGAAAGGATTATTAAAAAATTTAGTAGGTGCTGTTGCTCCTACAATAGGTACTGCTCTTGGTGGACCAATGGGAGGCATGGCAGCTAATATGATAGCTGATGTGTTGGGAGTTCCTAACACACCTAAAGCAATAGAGAAGGCTATACAAGAAGCTACACCTGAACAGATGCTTGAGCTAAAGAAAGCTGAACAAGCTTTTGAACTTCAAATGAAAGAGCTTGATGTAGATGTATTTAAGCTTGAAGTAGCAGATACTCAAGATGCCAGAGGTAAGTTTGGTAAGGACTGGACTGCTCGTATAATGGGTATAGCTACATTAGGTGGATTCTTAGGTTACATATTCTTAGTAACTCTACAACCACCTGAACAGAACTCAGAGGCTTTAATCAACCTAGTGCTTGGATACTTAGGAGGCTTGGCAAGTGCTGTCATAAGTTTTTACTTTGGAGCATCACATAAACCTGACTAATGGAAAAAAATTTAAAAGAAATAATTGCTAATTATAGTAATACAAAGGACCAAAATGATAATTGTTATAAAGGATTGTTTTGGGATTTAGAAACCAAAAAGTTCCTTAAATGGAACGAACTAAAAAGGAAGCGTAAATCAACTGAAAGCAGTGACCGATAGTGTCTGCGTTATATGTATTGTTGGTTGGGTATATTTAGTAGTTTCGGGATACTACTACTACTTCTAACCACTACTAAAAACTAAAGAGGAAAATTTAAAAGAACGCTATTGTTAGCTTCACAGGGATAATGCACCCTAAAAATGGAGATAGAATGAAAAAAGTATTAGGAGCACTACTTTTTACAATGTTTTTTGTAGTATTACAGGCAGAACAGACTGGTGATTGTACAGCAGGGGAACAGTATTGTGAGCAGAATAGTTTAGAAACAACTAACACTACAACTACGACCAACACAAATACAAATACCAATACAAATACTAACACAAATACAAATACAAACACCAATACCAATACAAATAATAATACGAATGTAAATACAACAACTGCTACTGCTACAAATACTAACACGAATACAAATACTAATAATAATAACAGCACTAATGTAAAT
>Ga0115105_10113364_pt1 | contig 11691 bp, 4 predicted proteins | sample CN18umnscriptome_FD_89648 | JGI IMG/M metagenome (GOLD analysis project Ga0115105, IMG submission 89648) | Marine eukaryotic communities from Pacific Ocean to study complex ecological interactions - CN13ID_155_C17_100m_0.8um Metatranscriptome... | ecosystem: Environmental > Aquatic > Marine >... | reverse complement strand
CTACCTTTGTATTTGAACCTGTAACTTGGGGTAATAGACTAGCTGGAGATGATACAACAAATGCTCATCCTAGTTTTGTAGGTAAAACTATAAAGAAAGCTTTCTTCCATGACGATAGACTTGGTTTCTTGTCTGAAGATAACGTCATCCTTAGTAGAGCTAAAGACCCTTATGAGTTCTATGCAATATCAGCTAGAACACATACAGCTGGTGATCCAATAGATGTTAACTGTGCTTCTGTCAGAGTTACTAAACTACATGCAATTGTACCTGCTAGACAAGGTTTGGTTCTGTTTTCAAAGAATCAACAGTTTCTTATTTATGCAGATGATGGACCTTTAACACCTCAATCTACAAAGAAGACCAATATCTAACATGGAGATGAGTGATGAGGTTGATCCAATTGACGTTGGTACTCACATGAACTTCATCAGTAAGACTCCTAACTTTACTAGGGTCTTTGCTATGCAAACTAAAGGTCTTGGTGAAAGTCCACAGATCTTAGATATAGGAAGGATTGTTAATGAGTGGATTACAGCTGATGTAGATACATTAATAGCTAGTATTCAGAATGAGTTCATAGTCATGTCAAGTCAAAGTAGTAATACTATCTATTTCTATAAGACTTATACAGATGGTAAGGAACTACTTATGGAGTCTTGGTTTAAATGGACGTTACCTGGAACTGTCCAGTCGATGTCTATTGATCAGGATGACATGTACTGTGTTACCAAACAAGGTACAGGTGCATCTGCAAGGTATACCTTAGAGAAGGCTAACCTAACTCAAAGTCCAGAGGTATCAATTATAACCAATGCACAAGGTCAAAAGATTAACCCTTGTATAGATTTATATGCTCAAGCAAGTTCTGTTGTGTATGACTCAACTAATGATTTCTCAAAGTGTTACATACCTTTTGCAAATCTAACTGATCAAAAGAATGTAATGATTGTTGCTGGTACAACAGCAGCAGGTACATTTAATAACTCAGGATTTACTATCACCCCAGAAGCTGTAACCGATGGTTCTGGTACATACTTCAAAGTACCTGGAGAGGACCTCTCTACGAACGCTAGCAACGTCTACGTGGGCTATGCTTATAATTTTGATGTAGAACTACCTAAGATCTATTACGGACTCACTGAAGACGGTAAACGGACTGATTTCACTGCTAGTTTAACAATAGCTAGATGTAAGTTTGATGTAGGGTTATCAGGTGTAGTTGGCTTCAAGCTAAATGCAGTTGGTAGGTTTGCAGACAAAAAGGAATTTACAGGTGATGGTACTACTACTCAATTTGAGTGGATATTATCAGAGCTTGATTATGTAGATCGAGATGAAGTAAAGGTAAAGATTAATAATGTTACTTCTACTGACTTTAGCTTTGTAACCGATACAAAGATTCAATTCTCATCTGCACCAGCTGATGGAGATAAGATCATTGTTTATGTCGATGAATGGTATAACCTAAGCCCAACTACAGAAGCTAATACCTATTTAGCTGATGACGTACCATTAGATGAATCAAGAGTATTAACAGTACCAATACACCAAAAGAATAAGAACTTTACACTTAGGGTCTTTAATGACTCACCATTTCCCGTCTCTTTAAACTCGATGATGTGGGAAGGAAACTACTCACCGAGATTTTATAGGAGGACTTAAGATATGGATCCAGGAACCGCTTTAGCCGTTAGTGCAGGTATAAATTTTATAGGCGGCTTATTTGGTAGAAGCTCAGCCAAGAAACAGAAGAACGCAGAGGACAAATTTCTACAAAAGAAGTACGACGAGTACGATCTTCCTCTCTGGAATATGCAAAAGGATAGACTTATAGCTCAGAGAGATGAGATTATAAGAGGTATTCAATTACAACAAAGAAACGAAAAGTCACTAGCTGAATTTAAAGATTCAAATAATTTAAGAAATTATCAACATACGTTAAAGATAAGAGAAGCTAAATATGAAAATGATTTAACCTTAAAACGTAGGTCTGACTTCTTTATTAATAAAGCTATTGGTTCAGCAATACAGCAAGAACAACAAGAAGCATTTCAAACACGTCAACAATACGCTTTTGAAAATGAAGAGAATATTGTTGCAAGCATACAAGCAAAAGGAGAGCTGGCTGTTAAATCACAGTCTGGTAAAAGTGCTGTAAAAGCTGCTCAATCTCAGCTATATGATGAAGGTAGGCAGATGGCAATTATGGTTGAAAATATTGTTACTGCTAGAAAAGACAGTCGTGCTCGTTTAAACGACTTCTTAATACAACAAGAGGCAAGTCGGATGCTACAACCCTCACGAGGAATAGCACCACTTAAACCACTAGCTACACCATTAGCTGAGTATGAACTACCTAGAGAATTCGAGGACTTTGACTTTGGACCACAACCAATTAAAGGGGTTTCCACAACACAAGTTCCTAGTTTTGGAAGTACTTTAGTTAATGCAGCTGGAGCAGGGTTTAGTGCATACTCAACAGCCAAGTTTGGACACAACTCATTCGATCCAGGTCAATATCAAAATAATAATCTTGGTCTCGGTGCAAACGATATACAGCCATGGAGTTCTAACACCGCATAATTTACTAACTAACAATGGGAAAGGTAAAATTCACTCCTCCCCCAAGGGGGAAGGGTTATAGCAATATCCCTGATGCTCGTTTAATGGTGGCTCAACTTAAAGAGAGCTTCGATAAAAAAGAGGCAGAGGATAAAGAACAGTTAAGAGAAAGGAAACAGCAAGATCGTCAAGCTGCGGCTGACATAGAAGCTGTAAAGGCTAAAGAAGAGCGTAATCTCAAAGAGATAAATATGGATGATAGTATCTTTTCTACTCAGGAAAGAGCTATCAACAATAATTTAAAAACTGAGATTGCCAATGATAGAGCTAATAGAGCTGCTATAGGTAATGAGAATGATACTCTTCGAGCCGTACTTGAATACGCTCCAACAGCTTGGAAAAATATCCAGTCAAATCAGAAGAAAGATTGGGAAGCTACGATGGAGGGTGCATATAACTACCATATGCAACATGGTTTAGAGGAAGAGCAGCTTATTAGATTAGAGTTGATTGAAGATAGCAACTGGACTCAAGGTCAAGGCTTTGAAGCAGAAGCGAATCGGATGCAACAAGAGGGTTATCAACCTAAAGAAGTAGAGTGGGTAAGATTTAAAAATAAAGCATCAGATTATGGACGTTTAAAAGCTTATTGGCATTTAGCAGCTAAAGATTATGTTCCTACTTTAAAACAGGAATTAATTAAAAGGGGTATTACAGATCCAGCTGCAATGCGAGCTTTTGCTAAAGACTTTGATATTCAATATCTTAAATCTCATAACCTATATGACCCAAGTACTCAGAAATCACTTAGTACTGATTTCATGGGTAAAGGTCTAGAGACAATTGCAGAACAAAAAGCGGCATTGTTTAACAGAGCTGAGAATATACAAGCCTATGGTGTAGCTAAGAAAAGAGCTGAAGACTTTGGATTAGTTCTACAAGATACGATTAATTCTAAAATATTTAATCCTGAACTTGCAGGTCAAGCTGTTAATGAAGCTTTTGCAGAAAATAAAAAACAATGGAATGAACAAACTGGGGATCCTTTTACTAACCAAGAGGCTATTGACGCTACTGTCAAAATGTTTGAGGATGTCACGAAGTTTCCAGATGATACTCATGTAGAGGTAGCATTCAGAGCAGCTCAGGGTAAGGATAATTGGTACACACAGAGGATACCAGCTCTTATGGAAAAGAGAGCTGCGAATAGAAAAAAAATTGAAGAGACTAAAGCTGCTGCTGAAGAGGCTAGGTTTACTTCTGATACGGCTAAAGTTGATAAATTCTTAAATCCAACTGCAGAAGATATAAAGAATGGAACTGGATTTAACGGTAGTAAAGAAGCTGCTCAGAATACCATTGATTATCTAGTAAAACGATATCCTAGTCGTATTCAAGATATACAAGATAAGTATGGTAAATATCTAGAATGGACTCCAGCTGGAAGACTTGATGGAGATTGGGCTACTGGTCATTACAACGATAAATATGACAACGTAAGACTAACTTCTGAAGATCTTAATTCTGATGACATACCACCTGAATTCAAAAGTACTGAATTCCGTATGGAGGTAGCTAGACGAGAGAAAATCTTAGGTCAAGCTAACTACGACGATAGATGGAAAATAGGAATTGAGAATGCTTTAACTAATGCTTTAGTTGAAGATGATATGAAGAGAGGTGGAAAGATAGATGAAAGCTTTGAAAATGCTGCCTACCATGCTGAGACAAGGTTTAGACAATGCGTTATTGGTCCAGGTGGTGACGCTAAATCCTGTGCTAAAGCAATAACAACTGAGATAGAAACCAAAACAGGTGACTTTACAGTTGGTTATTATGGTAAAGGTAAAAACAGAAGAGCAGGTTCTTTCTTTGAAAAGTTTTCAGCTACTGCATCAGGTCCATCAAAATTAGCTATTAATGATTTCACTACACTTAATGGTGAAGAGGCTGATGAAGCTGTAAATCAGGTTGAAGCTGAGAACCATATGATCCATAACAGGCTTTACCTTAATCCTAAGCAACTAGAGGAAATACATAATGCTATTGCTAATGGTAATCCATTTAGGTATCCAAGAATCCTAAAAAGAATTGCTGATTTAAATCCTGAATACTTTGGTAGTCAATATGACGTATTTCAAAGTCAAGTTGAAGTAGCTAAACGTATGGGGGTATTAGATAAGAAATTTGATAAAGAGACTGGTGAGCAAACTAGAGGTGCTTTAAATATGCACACCTTTATGAAAGCTTGGCATAGGAAAACAGATGATCCTAATGCTCGTAAGTTCATTACTAACCTATCTACCTTAGATGATGCTAGAAAAGGAATAACTCTTGCATGGAGACCTGAGTCAAAAGCAGAAACTCAGTTCCAATCTGAGTTTGTTTCTGAGCATACTACACAAACACCTATTGACCCTGCTTATCAATTTGATGAAAGTGAGTATCAATATAATATTGGTAATGTTAAAGAAATTAATGCTTTAATTCAGCGTTCTAAAGGAGCAATAAAAAAAGATGAAATACTGTATGACGGAAACTTTATAAGGACAAACGGCAATACTACTGAATACTTCAAACTAAAAGGTGAAGAGAACGGTTACAAGTATTGGCCAGGTGAAGGTTGGTACAAATTCAATATCAGATAACAACTATGAATAAAAACGAAGATCTAGAAAATAAGGATGACCTTATACTAGATGTCAATCAACCTTTAACCTCAGAACAGATGGTTGAAGGTAATACTGAAACTGAAAATCCTAGAGGTGATACTTTACGGACAGACCTTCAAGCTGGAGCTGATACATTCCAACCTAGTGAAAGTTTACAACAACTAAACGATTACATAGATAAAGTTAAAGTCAAAGAAGAAGATAAAACTGTCTTTGAAAAAGATCTTGATAAAATAAGTGATCAGTTTGGTGAATTCCATCATGGAATGGAGATGGATCTTAACCCTGCTAAATGGGCTTACGCTTCTATGTGGGGTGCATTAGATGTACCTTTTGATGTTATTGGTGCAATACCAGGATTAGGAGGTATAGATGATACTTGGGATTCAGTAACTGGATTTCAAAATGAAGGTGCTAAACAATTTAGAGCAGCTGCAAGTGTCATAATTCCTAGTATTGTCTCAGGTGGTGCTTATGCTAAATACCATGCTGCTAGAAATCTAACTGGTATTAGTGGTGCAGCTCAATGGGTAGGCGGTCAGATGGCTATCAATGGAGCTATTGGAGCTGTAAGTGATTATGGTGAAGATCCTACTAATAGACTTATAACTCACCCTGATAACTTTAGACGTTTATCAGAGGCTATGCCTTGGATGTTTGGTCCACAAGGTTGGTTTCCAACAGTAGGTGATTTAGCTGATGCTGATGCTACTCATCCATATATGAATAGATTGTTAGCAGGTATAGATGAAGGTGTTCTACAAGGTTTTGGTGATTTACTTGGTTATGCAATTAATGCTGGTAAACCGATTCTTAGAAATATAAAACCTTTATCTAAGAAATCAAAAGCTTGGAAATCTGCTAAACAGATTGAGAATTTAGATACAGATACTAGAAATGCAATTGTTGATTTAGATACAGCTATCAACGGATCGACGGATACTAATAAGATAGTTGAACTTGAAGCAAAAAAATCTCAATTATTAAACCAAGCTGCTCAAACAGGCTCATCAGAAGTCACACAAAACCCAGCTGAGTCGTGGTTTAAGACCAGACAGAAGCAAAGGCAAATCTATAGAGATAAGAGAGCACTAGAGAAGATAGCTAGAGATCCTATGATCCAGCAATTTGATCCAGATATTGCTCAGAAACTAGCTAGTGAAAAGAACTTAGCTGGTATAAATAACACACCTCCAGGCTTCTCTGTACTCAATGCAGTAGACGTTGATGCACAACAAGCAGGTGCTATTAGTAGATTAGGAGTACCAACATATCCATATACACCAGCACAGGCAAAAGCCATGAAGTTGGGTAAGTCAAGACATGTTGTACGTGAGATAGCTGAGGATGTTAAAGCATCAGATGCCTATGAAGCTGTACAAGGTTTATTTAGAACTGATAGTGGTCAAATAAGCCACAGAGTCTACGAGATCTATAACAAGATCATGAGGGCTGGTACAGGTGATGATCTAAGAGAACTGCTTACCAACACGAAATATCGTGATAGTAAAAACTTAATAGATGAGTTTGGTAAATTTCATGAAGATGCAGCTACATACTTAGACGATGCTGGAGCTGCAAGAGCAGCCGTCACAGCACTTAATGATTTGATGAATCTATATTTAGGTAGAGAAGTAACAGAATCTTCAGCCAGAGTTATGCATACTCTTGGAGCTGAAATATCAGCTAAAGCTGGAGCACCTGTTCAGTTTCAAAACCTACTAGATGAAGATCAGGTATTTAAGAACATCATTGATAAGATGGGTGTCTTAGAGCATGAATATGGAATTGCTAAATATGTCTCTGGTTGGCAGCAGAATGAAAAGAAAAACAACCTTAGATGGTTAGATAAGCTTTGGGGTCAAGAAAGGCCAGATGAAGTAATTCGGGTAACTCTGGAAGAGTTTGGAGCTAAGTCTAAACAATTAGCTGATGACTGGGCTGCCTTTGAGAAACAATTAGAAGTAGCAGGTAAAAAGAATCCAAAGTTAAGACGTACCTTAATGAAAGCGTATGACGCAACTAATGGAAACGTAAATACCCTTGATAAACTCAACAGATTTACTAAATATCACCTAAGCCCACTTGGTCTTCTATATAACAAAGAAGCTGCTGATCTAGGTATTAGTGGTTGGCAAATGAATCAGTTTGCTAGAGGTGCTTGGGCTGTTACCTATAACAATGTGTTATCAGGTTTATCAGCAATGAGAGCAGCTGTAGGTAACGGTGTAATGATCATCGGTAAACCTATTGCAGCTTTGAGTCGTGCAAGTGTTACTTCAGTCCTCAAGAGGGATATGGAACCTTTAGAACGTGTTGTCTATATGTATGGAAGCATGTTTGAAACTGCAAGTAGAGCTATGGATGATGCTGTACAACGTATGAAGAAGGTTCATAAAGATCCTGACTTTATGCAAAGAGCAGCTCGTAAAGACTTCGTAATGGAAGAGAGTAATACTTGGGAAATCTTAGATGATGTCCATGATAGCTGGCATAAAGAAGGTGATTATGGTCATAACTTTATGTATGGATGGGCTAAGTTCCAACGGAAGATAGCTCGTCAGCCATGGTTTAGAACTGGTATTACAGGTATGTCTGGTGTAGATGCCTACACAGATACCTTTATGGCTACATTCCAATCTAGATTAAATGCTTATGATGAAGTATTTACTAGATATGGTAAACAAGTAGATCCAGAATTCTTTGCTGCAAAACTAAAAGAAGCTGAAGAACTCAACTATAGCAAGATGTTTGATAAGCAAGGCATGTTGACTGATGGCGCTGCTAAACGTGCATCAGGAGAGATTGCTTTGAACTTAGATGATGGATTCAGTAAGTTTATTAACCCAGCATTAAACAAAGTACCACCATTGAAAACGCTCATGATGTTCCCACGAACAAGCATGAACCAAATCAAATTGGCTATGTCCTATACACCACTTTCAGCAATACCTGGACTTGGTAAGTATGGAGATATACTAATGGCTGGTGACGATATTAATAAAATCAAGAAAGTTTTATTAAATCATGGAGTTAAGAACTTTGATGAAACTCCTAATGCAATGGCTATCTATAAGAACTTACGAGATGAGTATGAAGGTCGTTTAATGATGGGTGCTGGTACTACTGGTATCGCTTGGATGTATGCAATGTCTGGCGGTATTAGAGGTAATGGACCTGCAGATCATAATGAATTAATTAAACTTAAGAAGAGAGGTTGGAAACCTAACACTGTAAAGATAGGCAATAACTGGGTTAGCTATAAAGGTGTTCCCATCATTGAACAATTCTTTAACTTGATGGGTGATATGGCTTATTACAATTCAGCTTTGGGTGCAAACATGACTCAAAATGCGTTGGATAAAGCTATGTGGACATTAACAGCTACTTATCTAAACCAAACTCCACTAGCAGGTATTGAACCAATTCTTGCTATGACTAGGGGTGATGAAGGTGCATTTAAACGATACATTGCACAAAACTTCAGAGCTGCTTCATTCCAATCAGGTGCTCATGGTGTTATTGCCAAGGCTATTACTAATTCACAAAAGGAAATCTATAATGATTTCTTGGGATACGTCAGGAATAATACCGTCTTTAAAGACATGAGTTATTCCAAGATTGACCACTGGACAGGTGAAGAGATTGATGAAATAGATAACCCTATTCTTAGAGCTATAAATGCTATTAATCCAGTAAAGGTACATGGTGGTAATGAACCGTGGAGACTATGGCTACTTAATAGTGGATTTAATGACTTATCTGAAATTAAAAAAGATCGTTATGGTAATGACTATTCTCCAGAGGCACGTGAACTTATTGGTAAGTTTATGGGTGAGGAGAAGTTATGGAAGACTGTAGAGAAATGGTCTAAGAATGAAGTCTATAACGAAGATCTAAATGAACTAAGAAAGTTCATAAGATCAGGTAAATCTGAAGCTGAAGTAGGTCAATTTAGAAATCAACTAACTATCTATAAGAAGCTTAGAAACCTAGTAAATGATGCTAAGAAGAGAGCAGAAGAAAGAATAGCTGATGATCCAAGATACGAACATATTGATGTCTTAGGTCTTGGTAAGCAAAGGACTAAACGTCTAATGAGTCAGAACAAGATACAAGAGGCTGCTAAACAATCAAGATCAAATTATAAGGAAAGAGAATTCCTAAAATACGGAGTTAAAAACTAACAACAACATAAAATGGCAGTAACTGAAAACACATTTACAGGTAATGGTTCCACCACCACTTACTCATTTACATTTCCATATATAAAGACCAGCGATATTAAAGCTAGTATCGATGGCACAGCAACGACAGCCTTTACCGTCCCATCGGCTACGACTGTACAATTTAATACTGCACCTGCCAATAGTTCTTCAATTAGAATATATCGTGATACTGATACTGATACACCTACTGCCACCTTTTATGCAGGATCAGCTATCAAAGCTCAAGATTTAAACGATTGCTTCCTACAGAACTTATATACGACACAAGAAAGTAAGAATAAAACAGATACATCATGGCAAACTGGTGATGAGACAATTGATAGTACTGAAACATGGGATGGTAACAATACAAGAGTTGCGACCACTGGTGCTATTGACGGAAGGATAGATGCTAAAATAACTACTGCTACCACTGAAATGGCAGTAAGTAAGTTAGCTGATGGAGCTGCAAGACAAGTACTACAAACAGCTGCTAATGGTAGTGATGTTGAATGGACTGATAATGTAGATTTACCAGGTACATTAGATGTAACAGGTAATACTACTCTTGATGGTACTTTAGATGTAAATGGTAATACGACATTTTCAGGAAGTGCAACAGGTGGTACTTTTACAGCTTCTACTAAATTTGACGGAGGAGCTACAAAGATAATTACTTCATATGGTGATTATAATGCTAATTGGTATCTTGTAGGAGTACATGGAGCTACTGCTACTGCAGGTGTAGTACCTCGTACAACTGATCAATTACAGTATCACCCTCATTCGAAAAAACTCTACGGTCCGTTTGATATAGATCTTTCAAATACAGTAACTACTTCTCAAGTTTACTCAGTACAAGCTAAGAAAGATATACATTTATTACCAAATGGTTCTACAGTTCCAACAATTAAGTGGTGGGAACTAACTGGTAATGGTAGTGACTATGTAGGTATTAAAGGGCCAGCTGATATAACAGGAGGATCTTATACAGTAACCTTACCTGCTTCGTCTCCAGGTGCAGATAAAGTATTAAAAACTGGTTCTAGTGGAAGTGAATCCACACTTGTATGGGGTGATGCAGCAGCAGCAGATGGTTTATCAGCATCTGCTTCTGTGACTGCAGCTGAACAAGCAGCTCATAGTGTTAATGATACTACATATTTTACTACATCAGCTTCTGATGCTCGTTATTTCAATATAAGTAGTGGAGATACTATTAAAGATGGTGATGCATTCCCTGATAATGACACAACAATAGCTACAACTGCTGCTATTAATGACAGGATTATTGATTTAGTTGATGATGTAGGTGGTTTCGTTGCAATAGCAAGTGAAAACCATTTTCCAAATGCTAACCCTGATGTCAATAATGGTACTGGTACTATTGTTAGTATTAAAGCCCTTTCTGAAAATATAGTTACAGGAAGTGGTGTAACAAGTAATAATAGTATTGCTCAAACAGTAGGTGGCACAGCTGTTAACATAACTGGTTTAACACAAAGTACTACTTATGCAGCTGGTTTTGGAATGTTAGTAGAAACAACTTCTACATTAAATGAATATACATTCCATAGATTAACACCTAAAGCAACTGAAGTTACAACAGTTGCAGGTATCTCAGGAAATATAACTACTGTTGCTGGTATCTCTGCAAATGTAACTACAGTCGCTGGTATCTCAGCTAACGTAACTACTGTTGCTACTAACAATACAAATGTTACTAACGTTGGAGGTTCGATAGCAAATGTTAATATAGTTGCAGGTAATCTAACTAACGTTAATAACTTTGCTGATCGATATCAAATAGCATCTTCTGATCCAGGCATTGATGGTGGAGGTAATGCACTAGCTGATGGAGATTTATACTTTAATAGTTTTAGTAATGAATTAAAAGTATATAATGGTAGTGCTTGGCAAGGTGGTGTAACAGCTACAGGTAACTTAGTCTCTAAAGCTGGAGATACACTGACTGGTGATTTGTTAATAGATAATGCGAAAGAGATACGTCTATCTGAGACAGATGCTAACGGTAGTCACTATTTAGGATTTAAAGCTCCTGATTCAGTAACTGCAAACGTTACACTTGCTCTTCCAGATGGTGCTGGATCAAATGGTCAATATTTAAAAACAAATGGTAGTGATACGTTAAGTTGGAGTGCTGTTACAGCTGATGAAGGTACAGCAATACTTTCTACAGGTGAATCAGGTGGAACTAAATTCCTAAGAGAAGATGGTGATGGTAG
>Ga0115105_10226988_pt1 | contig 11693 bp, 1 predicted proteins | sample CN18umnscriptome_FD_89648 | JGI IMG/M metagenome (GOLD analysis project Ga0115105, IMG submission 89648) | Marine eukaryotic communities from Pacific Ocean to study complex ecological interactions - CN13ID_155_C17_100m_0.8um Metatranscriptome... | ecosystem: Environmental > Aquatic > Marine >... | reverse complement strand
TCTGTTTCACGAACTACATATGACGAAGACAATAATATATATATATATTATATGAATATATTATATAATATATGAAGTAGATATAATGTTTTATTGTTTTTGTTTCTATTGAAACTAATCGTCAAGTGAACATAGTGCGGCAACACCGCGGTTGATCCAGTGGCGTTGCTCGCGATTGGATGGGAAGTCAATCCAGAGAACGAAATTGGTCGAGTGACCCGTTGTCGAAAGTGTACCCTTGCGTTCACTTGTCTTGTAAACGGGACAGGCGTATGTGTTGTCGCGGTTGATCTCATTCTGTGGCGTTGGCACTAGTCGAATAATAGGAATGGTGTCAAACAACACTTTTGGTCGTGACTCGTTGACGATGTGCCGTTCGCGATCCCACAGGGCGCCATCAAAGAACAGTCCATTGATAAAGGCGCCATCCTCTGGCTTCTCTGTGATATCGGTGGGAACCTCGGACTTGGTAATCTCGAAGCTGAAACCGATCAAATCAATTGGAATCTTGTACTTTCGCGCAAAATTCTGATTCACGGCGGTCATAAACGATTGGGGAAAGTAAAAACCAGAGATCCAGAAGCAGTACGGTGCATGACCTTGATCAATCCAATCCTGCAAGAACTTCAAGCGCGCCACCAAATCAGCAACATACCCGCCAAGTTTCTTCAACGACGGATATGAACGTTTGAGCCACATACCTGGAATGCGACCAATCAGCATGGCGTCAAAGACCTCCTCCAAGTCATTGTTCATCACCACCAAACCCTTTACCGCCTTGCCCAAGTTAATCAGGGAAGCACGAATGGCACCAACGAGTCGATTGAATCGAATCAACTCTTGTTTCAACACGGTATTCATTGACTCATTGTAGACAATGGGGAATTTGCGCGAAACGGCGAGTGAGTCGAACACATTGGGAATTTTGTTCAACAAATCAGCCGACATCATTTCCACTACCTGTTGGGGTGAAGCACCAGCGCCTCCAGATGCACGTGGCAATGTGATCAAGACAGAGTCAAAGAGTAACTGGGTCTCGGTCTGTTGACGCGCAATATCGGCATTCTCGTGCAACCCAAACACCTCGGGCAACGGGTCAATGGGTAGTGACTTGATGTAGTTGATGTAGCTGTCGTACTCGCCATGGGGCGGCGCATAGTACTGACCCGAGTCCGAATAACGATAGTCGTCATCGTCAATGCAATCCATCGAGTAATACAAACCCAACATCGAGTTCAAGCAACGGCGATCCTGGCCATCTGTGACACGACCACCATAATTACATTCACCAGTCAAATAGGATAACGCCGGCAACGGAATGTACTCGTATTCATCCAAAAACATCGCAATCTGTCGCATTGAAATGCGTAAATCGGACTCATTGAATTCGTACTTGATGTTCCATCCCAATGGGCCGAATTTACGTCGCTCCTGAATGAGACCATGGAAGAAGCAAAGAGAGAAGAGCAACTTTCGCCACGGTTTCTCCTTAGAGCAACAGTTGAAGAACTCGGGATCGGCAATCGGATCGGACGTATATGAACGCAACAGATTTGCTCTTAAACCACGTGGCGGCTCATTTGTCATTTTGATTGAATTCTGCAAAATCGAAACGGGGAAATCGTTCGATGGGTACGATGTCAACCAGAGACGGAAGTCCTCGTTCATATCCTCGCGTTCCTCGAACTCTTCGCAAATCTTTTCTAGTGTGCCCATCCATGACACGGCCAAGTGACAATTCTGAAGGACAACCCATCCACCACATCGCATTGCATCCGCAATCATGCGCTGGGCAATTGGACCCTGACCTTGGCCAAGTGAAATCGTCTCCATCTTGTCAAACATGTTCATATCTGTCGCCAATTTCTGCAATGCTGCCATCGGATCGGCTCCAGGCGACAGGACAAACGTGAGTGGCGTTTTATTGCTCGAATCGCCAAATGAACCGACCAAATCGAACCCAGGCGGCTCGACAAAACGACGATCGTTGAGACCCTCGGTGATGTAATACAGAACGGCTGGTACGACTTTGTCTGGACGTAAGCAACGGAGTACGGCAAGTCGTGCCAATGATGAAATCTTGTCATAAGGCGCCGGGAAAGTAGCATCCTGCGGTGAGATCGAATCAAAGACATTCTTCTTCCAGTAATCAGCCTCCTTCTTGAAGTCGGCGCGCAGTGTCTTAAGCTCGTGCGTCTTTTGGTCCTTGAAGGCGGGCAACTGACCGGCACGGCCCAATTCAGCCCATGACTTGTCGGGTAACCACGCCGAATACGGATTCGATTCGGGATCCTCGCCGATTGCAACACCACCGGTCAATAAGAATCGGAACAGGGGCTCGTCCAGATCACCACGTTTTTTCATCAACGAACAGGTCAGAATGAACGAAAACAGGAGCTTGTCCTTTTCGAACAAGGAACGACAGATGTTGTTGAATAAACCAGCAGTGAAATGCTCATTCAAATGAGACGTACGCTCCTGAATATTCGCCGTTGTCGCATCATACCCATCAGGTCGTGACTTGACAATCGAGACGATGAAAAGATTGACAAACCAGTTCAACGAGTACTGGTACATCGGCTCAATTCCGGCCAGATCCTGGACGCAGAAGAACAACACGGCGGCATGCTCGGCAGTTGGCATGTAGCCGGAGCGTGTCTCGTCAATTTTGATCTCTGTCTTGGCAGCCTCGGCCTGTTTCGTATTGATCTCTTCAGATAGAACTTTAGACGATGACAAGATTTGGATGGCTGTCTCATCCTCGAGAATGTTGCCATCAGATGCCAACACTTCCAAGATTTGATCCTCAATCTCCTTTAGTTTGTTCTTGTTTGCCGCACCCTCGATAATAAGCTGATTTTTGATCTCCTCCAAATCGGGACGCTCCTGCTGAGTGACAATACCGAGCAACTGATCCGAGAGACCACCCTCTGTGATCATGAAATTCAAAATACACACTTTGACGGAGACCTCGGGCAAGTAATGCGGATTACGCAACACAGTAGTCATGTAGAAACGGAAGTCTTTGTTCCACTCGACAGTTGAATCACCCAACTTGATGCACTCAATGCCACCCTGTTTGAATGTTTGACGCAACAGAACTGGCTCAAGTACGGCCTCCAACTCTTCCAAGACATTTTCAAGGAGTACTGGCTGACCAAATTGAATAGCGGTTTCAAGCGTGCGCAAGTAGTTCGGGTTCGACATTTTCAACACATGCACTTGATTATCCTTCTCCATGTTCTTTACCCACTTGTTCGCCTGACCTTGTGGATCGATCATCAGTGGCCAACGACGTGATGAGCTGAGAATAATAGCATTGTCAGTTGAGTACGCATCGGCTGGCAAACCAAAGATACGCCAGTTCCGAATCAAAACAGGATCACCAAGGATATCAGTCAATGAGAACTTTGGTGAGTGATTGATTTTGACCTTTTTACAAGCCGCCATCCAGTTATCAATTGCTGCTTCGCGGAAATCGGCAGTGAACGGGCCCATGTAGGCACAGTACGACGAGGCCAACAGAACATCACCCGTCACACAGGTCAACTTGTCGGCCAATTCTTCAGCGCGCTTAGTCCATGAGACTTTCTCGCCACCCAGACCGTCAATCAACTGTTCGGCACGTGCCAATTTCAGCTTACACAGATTGATATTATCAGTGAGTTCTTTCAGCTTGGCTTGCTTGGCGGCAAAGTCGTCTTCCATCTCCGTCAGTTTGTCCACCACTTCCTTGAGCTCGGCCTGTTTTGTCTTCAACAACGCCATCTGCTCACCCAGCTCCTTCTCGGCCTCGGCAAGCTTGATTTTCTTTGGAATGACGACCTTGTTGACACGTTCGTACACTTCCATCGCCAACACCCACTTCACCATGCCCTCACAGGCGGTTGACACCTTTGCCACGGCTTCGGCATTGAAATTTTCAAGTGGCACATACTTGTCGCGAATTTTCTTGATTGTTGGCCCGGGAATGTTGTCCTTATCGTATGTTTTCAATGAGTCAAGAAACTTCATGTCACCCAACATTTTCTTTGCCGGTCCCCAATAATCATCGGCCATTTTGCCGCTGGCGTCTGGTTTACGCTCGGGCTTGATACCCTTCATAATGCACACGGCTTCGAGGACAGTACGCACGAGCTCGGGCGGGGAACTCATGGATTTCAAGTTTGAAATGTCGGACGGTTTCAAGGTGTTCAGGGCGGACACGGCGGATTGTAACGCTGGCATTGCAACCGCCAAGTCACTCTCACACTCATCCTTGATCTCCTTGGCCGAGGCAGCGGCGGCGTTAGCGGTGGCCTCATCGGCCAACACAACCTCTTTCTTGGCGTCAACATCAACCTTGTCAATGGCGATTTTCTCCATGATTTTTTGCGTTTCAATTGACGTCGCCTCCAATTCTGGCTGAAGAGCAATGATGTCCTTTTTCATTTGATCAACAGCCGTTTCAGCAAATGCAAGTTGATCTAAACCGCCAACATAACGATTACGCAGATCGAGCAGACGTTGTCGCTCTCGGTGCAGAAGACGTTTGAAGGTCATGATCAACTCGAGATAGTTGGTCGGCGTCAAGTAGTTCTTGCGGCTCAATCGAGCATCGAAATCGACAGATAAATCGCGTACGTTCTCGTGGAAGTGTTTACACATTGACACACAGGCCTTGTGTTCTTTCTCGTCCAATCCAAGCGGATTGAGAAACGTATTTGCCACCATTTCAAGAGCATCCTCGGGCCACGGATGGAACCAATCAATGGTGGTACAGGCGATGAAGGATGGGAATGAACGGAGTCGATTACGAAGAGCATCACCAATGGGTGAGAAGGCGAGTACGACGTGAAGGTTTTCCTTGACACGCTCGATAAAGTATCCATAGATTGCCAATGGGTTTGGATCGATTTTCTTGCCGAGACCGCGGGCGACTGCCGACACTTTTTCCAAAATTTCCATTTTCTCATCGGCGGGGAAAAGGTTGGGAATGTCACCAGATGAGAGCAATGCAGAAATGTCCTCTAGGAAGGCCTCATCCTTGATTTGTTGATCACCAAAAAGAAACGTGGTTGGTTTGCCGTCAACACCGGCACGCAACAACAACCGTTTCATATCATCCTTCCAATCAGTCAACGCATACGTCCGCGTAATTTCGAGCTGGAAACAGTCGTACTCCTGGATAAAGGTGGCTAACTTTGCCGCTGACTGTCGAGCCGAACCGCCGACACCAATCAACAATGAATTGCCACCGGGTTGGGACAAGACGCGACAGACGCGCGACACATGTTCAATGGCGAATCGGAACATGACCAGGGACATTGGGGCAGTTGATATTTGATTGTACTCTTCCAAATAGTTATCCATTACATGCTTTAACTCGCTCTCGTCCGTTATCTCATCATATACCTTATTTGCTGCCTCTGGCTTGGCGAAATCGCCGAAGAAAAGTGAGCGAATGTTGTCAGGCTCAAGTTTCTTGCCCTTTGTTGCCAAGTGTCCAAGGATCTTCTCCATTGGCGTCTTGAAGCAGTCTTGACACGCTTGATCGACCATTTTGAAGAACATGTCGGAGTCGGACACCTCAATCAATCGATCGGCGAAGACACGGTACGATTCGTGGACCCACAGACGCATGAACTTGTCTGGCGAACCCAGATGCGAGGCGGGCAATTGGAGACAACCAAACATGACACGGGCAAAATCACGCAAATTGAATAGATAATGCGATTTTGACGGCGTCGGCAAGAAGTTTTCAATGGCCGAGTTGAACACGGAGAGCGTGGCGGCAACGGCCTTCTTGCCCAGCTGCATGTAGGAGCCGTCGTAGCCCCCACGACCGGCGTGAATCTCAACAATTGTCGAGAAGATTGCGCTCATGGTGACGGCGCTAAACTCATGAATGGTGATGACGTTCAAATGTCGCGACATACGCGTCGTGATATCATTGCGTCCACCACCGGGCGGTCCCATCGCCGCTAATAGCTGCACGTCTTGAAGACCGAACTTGGTCATATCCTTCAAGTCGTAGAAGAATCCCTGATCACACCACGTTCGAATCAGCTCAATCGGTGGCTGCGCACCATAGATTTCTACCTCGGGCATATTCAAATCATCGACAAAGACAACGGCACGCTTGCCAACCGGCGGCCCGTAGATGCCCTTGCGGCGACGATCCATTTTGGCCATGATCGAGTCTTGGGTCTGTTTCGCCGTCGTTCGCGCCGAGTAGTTGATGATCAGCGGGATGTAACCGGTGCCTTCGGTGATCTTTGAAATCTCCAGCAACCACGCATTCGTCACCGCCGATTTACCAGTACCAGTCGGGCCGACAAACAGCAGCGGCGCCTGGTGATTCTTTACCAGTGTATTGAGAAAGTAATTCTGCTGGACGGTGTTCGCATTGGGGATGATCATCTCTCGAATGGAGACGGATGCGGCGAATTCCTTCTTTTGAATCAGCCGCGTCCAGTTCTCCCAGCCGCCACTGCCCTTTTTGACGTAGCAATAGTCATAGACAGTCTCAGCATCGGGGAAAAGCGTCTGCTTCGAGAACTTAATTGTTTTTGGCATGGGGAACTGGGCCACTTGATCGGTCAACAATTGACGCAGAAACTTGTCAAAGTGAAGACGATAGTCGGCGTTGAGTGTGGCACCAATAGACCACACAAGCGATAACAGGAACGAACCAATCATGTAGTTGGTATTTTGCGCCGGCGTCAATGATGGTGCATCTTCAGCCCATTCGTCCAGCATGCAGTTGAACATGGTCAAGTGCGACTTTGCCAAGTGTTGGTTGCTCGTGACCATCATGAACTTGGCCGTAATAAGCCACTCGAAACAGGCTTCGAAACACCAGTAGAACAGATCTTTCAAGACAGCTCGGTCCGCCTTAGGCATTTTTTCGGGCACTGTGTTCATGTAACAGTTGACGAGTGGTTCCCAGCCAAGTTGGTACGGTTCAATGTAAATCATACCACAACGTGATACAGTGGCTGGGGAGGCCTGCTCCAAATCAGATGTTTCGAACATCATACTCATTGTACCGCCCATTTGAATAATTTCGCCAGACATCAAACACAATTTCTTGTTGTCGTCAAGTACGGTGTTCATGTTCTCAATCCACACGGCGTCAACGGGACCGTCAAATATTAGCCACTGACGAAAATCCTTCACGTTACACAGATTGGCCTGTTCACGATAGTTGATGGCCAAGACGCCATCGGACCACTCGTGTGAAACAGGATCGAAACAACCGTACAACTGGCCCATTGTGATTGACTTTGGATTGATGATACGATACTCGACGGGCATAATCTCCTCATTATCAACCTGATCTGACATGATCGTGAGTGCCTCGGCAAGCACTTGATAATCGACCGATTTGCCACCAAGTGGCTGACCAACCAACATGAAACCGTGACGGACCAAAATCATTTCGTAAATCTGTTGAATCTTGATCAAACAGAACTCGGTCGGCTCAAGATTGTACTTGTCCATCAACTCACAAATGACTTTGTTAAGCAGTGTGTAGTCAGGCGGCGGGAGTTCGATACCTGGGAAGAGATCGGAGACGATACCATCGAAAAGGGGCACATCGTGAGCCAAGAACTTAGGGATGTTGACATCAACAATGGCGCGCAACATCAACACACCTTCCTCCTCATCGGGTTGTTGCAATTTCAAGTTGCCGGCCGCCGTCAATACCGTTTTGACGGCACGCATACCGTAATCATAATGGTGCTGCGAGGACAGCTGTTCAGAACAGAGCTTGTACGTTGCAACAATCTTCTGCGCCAAGGAACGCGAGTTTTGAAAGCCCATTGAGTAGAGCGAAATCTCGCCAATCAATCCATAATCCGGCACCATCATCGCCACCGTACGGAACAACACTTTCAAGTTATCGGGTAGCTCGGAGCGACCGGCGTAACCGGGGTTCATTGTGATAAAAGCCGCACACTGCGGATTGATGGGTAAGTCGGTACCTTCAAAGTCGAAACGTTCAACACCACGGGTGACAGCGGTTTGAATGCACAAAACCTGCTGGGCGACGACGGACAACACTTCGAGTTCGATACGATTGAACTCATCGAAACAGGCCCAGGCGCCACACGCGGCAAGACCCTTGAAGAATTTACCCATCGCCTTGTAATCGAGACCATCGGAACAGTTGAAGACGACACACTGTTTTGCAAGTGCCTTCGCCAAATCTTTGGTTGTTTCTGTTTTACCGGTTCCGGCGGGTCCCTCGGGTGCACCGCCAAGATTAAGTTTCAACGCACCCATTAGAGTACGATAACAACGATCGGTAAGGGGCGTAATGACCAGACGTGCCGAATTGCCCAAGTACTCGTAACCATAACGATACTCCGTGTTGATCAAATGGACAAACATCTCGTCCTGGTCCTCATGGTGGATGTAGTAACGCAATTGTGACAGCCATTGAAAGTCATTCGTCTGATGAACGCCAATCTCGGCCAAGTCAACCGTCACGTCACGGGCGTGTACATCAATTACGGTCAACGCCGACAGCGTAATACGGATACCATTTGGTAGCTTGCCACGGACCAGCTCGACAATCTCGTCAATTTGCCCATTGAGTATTTTGACGCGACTGTCAAGCTGACCGGCTGCGATGTCAGTCTCAAGATCGGATGTCCAGAACACTTGCGAGCCCGAGATGACGACCATACCGGGCCATTGTTGGACCCATTGACCACGCGGTTTCTTGGTATAGTCCTCCGTTCCCTCGAGGGAAACGCGACGCACATTAGACAACATGGCCTGTTCGACCTCCAGTAGCCATTTTTCGACCATACCGCGGGCATCCGCCGGGTAGATAATTTGATCGAAGGGGATCTGTTCCTTTTCGGACGAGATCATCGCCAAGATCTCCATGTTTGAGTTGAAATTGAGCTTGGCAACGCCTTCGAAGCACTTCTTCAGGTGAGGTTGGACACGGGTCGGATCCTTGGTTTCCGACAAAATCTCCAGCAACTCGTCATTGGACAAGAAGAAGAATCGAGGGAAGAAGAGACGCTTTTCTTCCAGATACGCGTTTAGACCCTTTTGGATCAATTCGAGTAGCTCGAGTGATTTCTTCAAATTCTCAAACAGATTCGGCTGTCCGGTGGCGTTGAGCACCATTGGATCGGCAACCGTACTTGCCATGCACTTCTTCCACTGTACATCAACAGTGCGGAAACGGCGACCCTCTTCGGGCATTTGCGCCATAATATCCTCAGAGCTGAAAATCGGCTCCAAATACAGCCAGGCCGCCTGGACCTTGAGCCAAATGTCGATAATGTCCTGCATGGCGATGAGTTTCTCGTCCCATACTTTGAAGCGTTCTTGAAACGCGGCAAGATATGGCGAGGCGCGCAATGCTTGACACTTGATCAGCTGATCATCGAGAATGATTTGCAGATCGTCCATGCCGCCGAGAATGTGAATATCCGAATCGCGATAAGGCAGCAAGTTGAAGACAATATCGGCCCAGTCCTCCTGCATTTTCTCAAGTGTCTTCTCAAGGGCATGCTCCTTGGTTGCCTTTACCGAGACTTCTTCAATCTTCTCAAAATGCGATCCCAAATTATAGTCAAGCATATTCTTGAGCGTTGTATTGGCCCCGGGGCGGACGTCGCGCCCGACAAACTCCTGAATCGCATCCCAATGACGGCCCTGCATCGAGGCGCCGCCAAGTGCTTGGACGAGGGGCATGTCCTTGTTGAACTTGTCAATTTTATTCTTCATTGCCTCGGCCACTTTTCGCGGTTGGGGATAGTCGCCAAATGTCTTCACCGACTTATGCAGTGTACGCCACATCGTATCGACCTCTTCGCTCATTGCTTCAGGGTCAAGCGAGCGAAAGGGTCCATTGAGCCAGGCCTCGGATTGATTGATAAAATTGTCGCATGTGCCCCATAGCAACAGAAAGGGCTGAATTTGTTGAATGTTCTCGAGCAACTGTGGATACGCCGTCTCATCCATTTCAAGTAAACCCTCTTCTTCATTCAGCTTGGAGATTTGCTCGTTTGTTTTGTCCAGCGAATTTCTTAGAGTGGTTAGCTTCTGATTGTTTGCAAATATTTCTGATTGGACTTCGGCCTCGACAGTATAGAATGAGTGAATGTCCTTGGCAAGTGTCTCGAGATACTCGGTGATGTCAGTGCCACGTTTGCGCACTTCATCCTCCGTCTGCTCGCGTTTCGCCGCCAACTTCTGCTCATTGTACTCGAGCACCCCGCGCAAGTGTTCGGGCTGCAGGAAAACGGACGCGTTGAGTTGATAATCTTCTTCGGCCAGTTCAGCATACTTGATCAAGAAGTCAAGTCGCTTCTGGCTTTCGAGTACACGCGAGGACAATTTGTCTTGGACCTCGGCAATGAGTTTCTTAAAGTACTCAATCGTTTCGATGAGATCGTTGGTAGATTCGATGCCGAACTCAAGGCGGCTGCCAATCTCTTCATAATCTTTATTTATTCCGCGGTTCAACTCGCGATTACGCTCCAGCTGATCACTGAGTATTTGTTTTTCGAGCAGCTGCGTCTGTTTGATCAATTGTGCATTCACGACAGTGCAGTCAATGGCGAACAGGCCCAGTTTCTTCTCTTCTTCAAGCTCCTGAATGTTTTGACGACGCCCCTTGATGTCGTCAGTACGCTGTGAAATGTCCGTCATTGGCAAATTGACGCTGTTGGTAATGAACTCGGCATTAGCTGCCACCGCCGTACCGCTTAACAAGTCGCCATACTGCTTGTAGCCATCCATGAAGACAGTCAGATTCGGGTAAGCCGATTGTAAAATGTCAACAAACTCGGACATGAGGCCTTTTACTAGTTCTTCTTCAATGCTCACACTGTGGAGGAGATAATCCTCGAGCTTGAGATCGGTAAAGAGCATCGTCTCAATGCGCGGCAGGCCTTTTGCCGAGTCAACCATGAATTCAAGGCATGCGCGCATGATACTGGTGATGTTGTCAAACGAGGGCGTACACTGTGGCACGTCTTGACCCTCTTTCACGGTCAACTTGACCAGCAGGGCCGGCTTGACCATGAAGTCAAAGCAATTGTAATCGTCAGCTGTTTTAAGTTGTTTAGGTGATTCGTACGTTTTGAAGTAGTTGATCAGATCTTGCAGCGATTTTTCGACCAGATTTCGTAGCTGTAGCTCCATGACAGTCGCCACCGTTTTAAAGTATGACTTCATTTGCCCCTTGCCATGTGCAAAGTATTTCGTATGCTCTAGTCGCGGCTCGATGCCATGTTTCTTCTTTGGCGTTTTTAGTTGCTCTTTCTCCTCTTGCAGCCCGGTGCGAATGATCTCGGCGCATTCAGGAATCCATTCGGTCAACAGTGTCTCGCGTGTATCATCCGAGCTCTGTTGGATTAGGGTCTTGAACTCGCCCGGTGTTTTTGTGTCTAGGATCGACGTGTTGACGAAGCTCAGCGAACTGTATTTGTCGCCCCACAGCTGACGCAGGCGAGTGAGGGGCGTCGATGTCATGTGCAGGTTTTGCAAGCAGTACACCTTTGCATTGTCGTACTTTTCTTGGTTGGCGACACTTTTGGCTTCGCTCGTGCCACCAGCACCAATCTTGTCGGACACCTTGTCGGACATCCTTTTCCGTGTTTGCGGTTCAGTTCTATTGGTTCGACACAAAAATTGACAAAAATAAGTCTAGGTGACAAATCTAGAATGTTTTCGCC
>Ga0115105_10066240_pt1 | contig 11813 bp, 10 predicted proteins | sample CN18umnscriptome_FD_89648 | JGI IMG/M metagenome (GOLD analysis project Ga0115105, IMG submission 89648) | Marine eukaryotic communities from Pacific Ocean to study complex ecological interactions - CN13ID_155_C17_100m_0.8um Metatranscriptome... | ecosystem: Environmental > Aquatic > Marine >... | reverse complement strand
TATTTTCAGCGAATTTGGCTTAATCAAATACCGCGTAACCGTTGAAGTGCGTTGGTTGCAAGCCTTAGCTGCAGCAAGCGATATTAAAGAAGTACCTGCATTTAGCGAACAAGCCAATGCACTTTTAAATGCCATTGTTGATAACTTCAGCGAAGCAGACGCACAGCGTGTTAAAGACATTGAACGCACCACAAACCACGATGTTAAAGCGGTAGAATATTTACTAAAAGAAAAAGTAGCCGATAACAGCGAAATTAACGCTATTAACGAGTTCATCCATTTTGCCTGTACATCAGAAGATATTAATAACCTATCTCATGGTTTAATGCTAAGCGAAGCTCGTGATAATGTGCTCCTTCCATACTGCGACCAACTACTTAACGCTATAAAAGAAAAAGCCATTGAGTACAAAGCGGTACCTATGATGACGCGTACCCACGGCCAACCAGCTACGCCTTCAACAATGGGTAAAGAGTTTGCTAACGTATACATGCGTTTAAAACGCCAACGCGACCAAATCGCACAGGTAGAAATGCTAGGTAAAATTAACGGTGCTGTAGGTAACTACAATGCTCACCTGAGTGCTTACCCAGATTACGATTGGCATACCCACGCAAGCAACTTTGTAACTAGCCTTGGTTTAACCTTTAACCCGTTCACTACACAAATAGAGCCGCATGACTACATTGCCGAGCTATTTGATGCTATTGCTCGCTTTAACACTATTTTACTTGATTTTGATCGTGACGTTTGGGGTTACATTGCCCTTAACCACTTTAAGCAAAAAACCATTGCTGGCGAAATCGGCTCTTCAACAATGCCGCATAAAGTAAACCCTATCGACTTTGAAAACTCAGAAGGTAACCTAGGCTTAGCAAATGCTATATTTGCTCACCTTGCACAAAAACTGCCTGTTTCTCGTTGGCAGCGTGACCTTACCGACTCAACCGTTTTACGTAACTTAGGTGTGGGTATGGGCTACACGCTTATTGCGTATCAATCTACACTTAAAGGCGTAAGCAAGCTTGAAGTAAATGAGCAACGTTTACTTGATGAGCTTGATCAAAACTGGGAATTACTTGCGGAGCCAATTCAAACGGTTATGCGTAAATACGGTATTGAAAAACCATACGAAAAACTTAAAGATTTAACGCGTGGTAAACGTGTAAATCAAGAGATTATGGCCGACTTTATCGATGGTTTAGACCTGCCAGAGCACGCTAAAGTAGAAATGAAAAAACTAACACCTGCCAACTACATTGGCCGCGCTGTTGAGTTTATTGACGATTTAGTTTAAATACTAAATTGCGCATATAAAAAGCGAAAGGATAATCCCTTTCGCTTTTTTTGTACTAAAAATTATAGGCCAACTCTATGTACCAATTAAAAATAAACAACCTCTGTGAGCAAGAATTTTTAAACCAATACTGGCAAAAAAAAACCGCTATTAATTAAACAAGGCTTTACAGACTTTCAAGACCCAATAGAGGCAGAAGAGCTTGCCGGTCTTGCTATGGAAGAAAGTATAGAGTCGCGAATTGTTACAAACCACAATAACGATTGGCAAGCATACCAAGGCCCATTTGAAGACTTTGAAAAATTAACTGAGCAACACGCTACTTTATTGGTACAAGCGGTTGATCATTGGCATAGCGATGCAGCACAACTGCTTCAGCCATTTCGGTTTATACCTAACTGGCGAATAGATGATTTAATGATCAGCTACTCAACCCCTAAAGGTGGCGTTGGTCCACACCTAGATCAGTACGATGTATTTATTATTCAAGGCGAGGGTAAGCGTCATTGGCGTGTTGGCCTGCCTGATCCAACACTTAAACAATTTGCGCAAAATAAAAAACTACTGCAAGTTGAGCAATTTGAAGCCGTTATAGATTGTATTTTAGAGCCCGGCGATATTTTATATATACCACCTGGGTGCCCTCACGAAGGCTATGCAATAGAAAACGCCCTTAACTACTCGGTTGGATTTAGAGCGCCTAATCAACAAGACTTATTTTCTAGTTTTGCCGATCATGTTATTGATACCGACAGCGGCCAAAAACGCTATACCGATCATACTTTAGCCCTTAGGGACTCTAAAGGTGAGCTTTTACAGAGCGAAACCGATAAAGTTAAAACCCTTATGCAAGCGCTACTTAATAACGATGAGCTATTTAAGCATTGGCTTGGTAATACCTTAAGCCAAGCCAAGCACGAAATGGACTTAGCACCGCTTGAAGAGCCTATAACCTGCGAGCAAATGAATGAGTTAATAGCAAACAATGCAGAAGAATTTGAGCGTTTAGGCGGCGTACGTGCTATCTATCAGCAGCTAGAAGACACCCTATTATTAAGTATTAATGGCGAAAACTACCCGTTACCACTTTGCGACTTAAATGCCGTTAAACTATTAACAGATCATGATTATGTTAATACCGACGATTTAAACGCAGCGCAGCCCAGCCTAGTTTTTATTCAAACCTTTACTACACTAGTTAATGAGGGGTTGTGGTTTAATTAGAGGTGCGCTATGGGCTATCAAATTAATAAGGTCGAGTGGGATAGGCAAAAAGACCAGCTACAACAAATACGTGAAAAAGTATTTGTGTATGAGTTACACATACCCAAACGAATAGAATTTGATAGCCAAGACAAACTAGCACACCATGTGCTAGTTACTCACAACAGTAACGCCCCCGTAGCCACAGGTAGGCTGTGTACAGATGGCTTAATAGGCCGAATAGCCGTTTTACCCGCACATCGTAATCGCCATGTTTATACTTCATTACTTACTTTTATTGTTAATCTTGCCGCTAACGATGGGCACCAAGTTATTAGTATTAATTGTATTTTAAACGAAGTTGAACGCTTTAAACGAAACGGCTTTATACAACAAGGCGGTGTTTTTATGGAAGCAGGTATACCTAGGCAGCGAATGCAATGCCAAGTGTCTGAGTTTGTCACTAAACCATTTACATTAGTACATTAAAAAAGGGCCGTTAATAGCCCTTTTTTACGTTTATACAAGCGATACCTTATTTTGGTTCATTAGCCCAAAGTTGCTCGTTTTCATGCATTTCGTATAAGCCGTGAGCACGGTTTATAAGTAAGTTAGCAAAGTCGACTTGGGTTTTATCGCGTGCGCCAACACTCATTATTTGATCTGCTTTTAACTGCCATTGTAATGAAAAATAACGCATAGCATCGCGCGCATCTTTTGCTGCACTTACTTCTGCATGATCAGTAGGTAAGCGCCCTGTTATTACCCAGTAGTTCTTACCGTTTTGCGCTTTAAATTTCCACATAGCACACAATGGCGCTAAAAAGCGGCTATCTTTGTCTATTACTGATTTAGGCATAATGCCTTTTTCTGCTAAGTATTTTTGGGCGTTTTGAAAACACTCGCGTTGCCAAGCAACCCGTTGTTGCTCTATTTGTGCTTGCTCTTGCGCTGTTAATGGTTTTTTTTCTTCTTGCTGCATTTTATTAACCTTTACTGCTTTTTTTCTACACTCTAAGTGCATAACAAATAAGGTGCAAGCATAAAACACCTGCTTTGCACCTTAAATACACCATTTGATTTGTTTTTAATCACAATTGCACTTAAGCAATAATAAATCGCTGTTATTTTATATTGTGATCAAACGAGCCTACATCACCTGGGAACACCACTGGCGATTCAATCCCGTCTTTGCTTATCGCTGCAACACCGAAATAGTAATTATCTATAACAACGTTTTTAAGTGTAGCTTTACTTACATTGCCCACATCTTGGCTAAATTGCCATTGCGGCTCACTGGTATAGCGCCAATAAATACGATAACCGGCAATATTATCATCATCTGAACTTTGCCACGAAAGCGTAGTGTCGGCCTTAACCGCGCCTTCAATTTTTACCTGCTTAGGGGGAGCTGGCGCCCAAGCCATTGAAGCCATTGTTACTGCGTTCAATGATGTAAGCTTTGCTGTGTAGTCAAAATCAACGCCATCTATGGTATCGCCATAGACCACACCATTTTCTGTACGTAAATCTTGATGTTGTCGGTCGTAATGCTCATTAGTTTCCATAATTCTGACTGCTGCAAAACCTGCATCGTTAAACGGTCTATGGTGCCCGCCCCGGCCAAATCTATCTAACCTGTAAACTAACATTGTATCTAAATTTGGAATGTACCTATCGGCAATTGTATCTATATAGCGCGCTAAATTACGACTCGCCGAATCGACTTCACCACCTGTAAAACGGCGCGTTCTTGCTTGTTGTTTCGTTTCTACTACACGCGTGCCTTCTGAGAAAATACGCGCCGTTGTATTGTCGGTAACGCCATTAATACCGGTAATGTTGCCAATCATGTCGTTATTTAAAACGCCATGTACTTGCCAATTGTGCTCTTGCGCATACGCTGTGAGTATTTTACCGCCAAATAAACCCTGCTCTTCGCCCGACAACGCTGCATACACAACTGAGCCATTAAATTTATGCTTGCTTAGTACACGTGCAGCTTCAATAACCCCTGCCACACCTGAAGCGTTATCATTAGCACCCGGTGAATCACTGGTAAAGTCCATTACATCGCTCACGCGCGAATCAATATCGCCCGACATAATAACCATTCGGTTTGGCTCAGTACTACCACGCTGAATGGCCACAATATTTACCACTTCAACAGGATTAGGAATTCGTTTTTCACCTGATATAGTGTCTTTAACTTCAATAACTTCTAGGCAACCACCACATTGCGCTGATATTTTTTCAAACTCTTTTTTAATCCAACGCCGTGCAGCACCTATGCCCCGTGTATCTGACTTAGTTTCAGAAAGCGTATGGCGGGTACCAAAATCCACCAGCGTTTGTATGTCGCTCTCAATACGTTTAGCTGATACCTGCGCTGCAATATCATGTAGCTTTTGTTGTTCTTCATATTTTATGCTGGCATGTGCCTGTGCTGATAATCCTGCCGTACAAGCAAAGGCTAACGTACTCAATTTAATAAGTTTAGTTGTAATAGAAAAAGGGGTTTTGCGCATTATAAGCTCCTTATTTTTTACCTTACCATTACTCAACAACCTATTTAGTGCAACTATTTTGAGTTAAAGCTTTATACAAGTAAGCTCAACTGTAAAAATTAACCACACATAAGTACTCTCCTCTTTTAAGTAACCAAGCGTATTACAAACCTTGTTACATAAATACGCTATATACATAGCGTGTTTTCGTGGCAAACTAATGGGGTGTTTTATTTGTATTTGTAACCTATGCGCCAGCTTAAAGCCGACACTGTCTCTGCTAATTTAATTGCCACTAGTAACAACCAATATGGGCCTATTTGTGTTTATCAAAATACGGCCTATCGCTGGTTAACACTTGCCCAAAATGCGCAAAGCGATATCACTATTCAAGGGGTGATGAGCCTTAATGAGAATGAACAATTACTGATTGCGGTTAATCAATGCATGCTGTTATTTTTACTTAAAGCAGCTGAGCCACTACGGGTGTTAAATTTAGGTTTAGGCACTGCGGGTATTGAGCGAGCCATTCATTATTTACATAACAAAACGGCTTATATAAATAACTTAGCTGTGTTTGACAGTGTAGAAATAAACCCCGCGATGATAAGCGTTGCTAAGCACCATTTTAACTTGCCCGCTAATCATACGGTGCACTTACAAAATGCAGAGCAGTTTGTTGCAACGTGCACGCGCACATACAATGTCGTTACAATTGATATTTTTAGTGGCGATGTACATCAAGACTTTTTATCTAGCAGCGTATTTTGGCAAAACATACGTCGCTGCAGCGGGCTAAATGCGCAAATTATTATAAATTTAAACCCTAAAACAGGAAAAGAGCTCCAAGCTTTACTCGTCCTGTTTAGGCAACACTTTAGCTGTATTGCCCTTATAGAGTTTAACGAATACAAAAATATTGTCGTGATACTTTCTCAGCAAAGCTTAGTGCACATTAATAAAGAAGAAATAGCCCATTCGCCATTATTTAAAACGTGGGCGCCCACCCTTCACAACGACATAAACAGCATTTATCACATAGAGTAATTTAGCGCCCTGGTTCGTGTTTTTCATAGCACGGCAAATGGGTTTCTAATTGCTCGCAATTGGCTTTAGAGGTAACAAAATTATGCGATATTACCTGTTCAGTAATATCGTTATCTAGCAACCCTAGGCGTATTCGCAAGCGAGATTTATCCTCTGCATTAGCACTGTAAATAGGTGAGCCACATGTTTTACAAAAAAAGCGCGCACGCCCAGGTTTGAAATTAAATTCAGTTAAATTATCTTCTCCTTTGGTAAGTGTAAATTCGTGAGTGTTTACAAAACCATTAGTGGCAAAAGCAGTCCCGCTGTTTTTTCTGCATAGTGAGCAGTGACAATGAATAATTTGAGAAATAGCCCCTTTAATTTCAATGCTTACCGCTTTACATAGGCACGTTCCAGTATACATATAATCCCTTTTATTATTTTTAATTGCGTGTAGTTAGGTATTTTACGCGTTTAAAATAAAAACGTCAGTAGAATAGATAAAACACAATATTGGTTGACTAATTTACACCAAATTGGTTATATAAATTTTAAGTTTGAAAAATTAAAAGTCACATATTGGTTTACCAATTTATATGCTTATACTTACATTAGTAAAAGAGGGATTATGCGCGTTAAATACAGCTTACTGTTAGTGGCCTGCTCAGGATTATTAGCCTGTAGCCAAAACAATCAAAATGCCCCCTCTGCAAAATGGCTATTAGTAGATAACTTTGAACAGCCGCTAAAAGGCTGGACAAAGGCCGACACAGACAATCAAACTCAACCTTATGTCGCTAACCCACAAGTAACTAAAATAGAAGTTGAGGACACAGCCAAAGGGATTAACCACTTTTTAATTAAAAAGCCTGCCGAAAATGGTATTGTCGGCAACCGCAAAGCCCTCAGCTATAAAAAGCTTCCAAAAACAGTGCCCGTTGGCGAAACCTACACTTTTTTTACCCGTATTAACGTCGCCTCTTTTCCAAATAACCATGCTTTTGGATTAAGTAACTTAGAGCCAGAGCAAATAAACGTTCATGGCTACGACGCCTTTGAAGCCACTCTACGAGTTACCGATAAAACCGAATCAAATGGGTTAGTCAATACCGGGGCCCTAATGGTCAAAACTGATAAGGGCTATAGTAATATCCAAAACTATGCACAAGCGCAATCGGCTAAACCACTTGATACAAACAGTTGGTACAACATTTGGTACGTTGTTAATAATGCATCGGTAAAAATGCAAGGCCAGCAATACAATGTATATGTACAAGGCGGCGAATTTAAAAACCAAACCTTAGTGTATAAAAATGCCACCTTTAGAATGAAACGCGAACGCCCACTTAGCTATTTTTTAGCTAACTGTAATACGGGCCCACATAAAAAGCCCTACGGAAATGGCGGTTTACGCTATGACGACATTTATATGATTAAAGGCGTAAACCTCACAAACCCTATTCGATAAAAGTAGCAGTGTAAATTAGTCGCTAAAGATCTACAGCGCGCCACTTAAATGGTATGATCCTTTTCTATTATTTGTCATTTAAGTTTATAAAATGTATCGATTATTCGAAAAAATGACCAACGCATTTCCTGAGCAAAAGCCAACGCAGCCGCCCTCTACCTTATTTGCGTTTTGTCGTCATTACACTAAAGGTATGGAGCTGTCGTTAGTTTTAATGTCTGTTAGTGCTGCCCTGCTTGCCATTTTAGAAGTATCGTTATTTAGCTATATGGGCCAATTGGTTGATTGGTTGGGCACCTACACACCGCAAACCCTATTTGAAGAGCAAAAAGCCGAACTTATAAAAATGGCGGTAGTGCTTTTAGTGATATTGCCTATTGTGGTGTTTTTTCACTCGGCTATTTTACACCAAGCATTACTGGGTAATTACCCTATGTCGATTCGTTGGTCGGCGCATAGATACTTATTACGCCAAAGTGTTAGCTTTTATCAAAACGAGTTTGCAGGGCGTATTGCCACAAAAGTAATGCAAACATCACTGGCCGTACGAGAAGCCGTAATGAAACTGCTCGATGTACTAATGTATATTGTGGTTTATTTTGGCGCTATGGTGTTTTTAGTTGCAGAAGCTGACTGGCGTTTAATGCTACCGCTTTTAGTGTGGGTAATTATTTATGCCGCCATTCAAATGTACTTTGTGCCAAAACTTAAAAAAATTGCCAGCTCGCAGGCCGATGCGCGCTCTGAAATGACCGGCCGTATAGTCGACAGCTATACAAATATATCGACCATTAAGCTTTTTTCGTATACACAACGTGAAGAGCAATACGCTAAACAAAGTATGGATGTATTTTTACAGCCTGTTTATAAGCAAATGCGTTTAGTAACCAGCCTTAACTTTGCCATTAATAGCCTAAATTACTTATTAGTATTTAGTGTGGCCGCACTATCCCTTTATTTATGGTCGCTAAGTGCAATTAGCGCAGGCGCCATTGCTGTTGCGGTTAGTTTATCGCTTAGATTAAATGGCATGGCGCAGTGGATCATGTGGGAAATAAGCAGCTTGTTTGAAAACATTGGTACCGCAACCGATGGCATGAAAACCTTATCTACGCCCATTAAAGTAGATGACAAACCCGATGCAAAAACGCTTGCCGTTTCTAAGGGCGATATCGCGTTTTCAAATGTTCACTTTAACTACGGCAAAGCCGCTAACGAAACCAATCGCGGACCGGTAATGAACGGCCTAAACCTACATATCAAACCCGGTGAAAAAATTGGCTTAGTGGGTCGCTCTGGCGCTGGTAAATCAACGTTAGTTAATTTACTCCTGCGCTTTTACGATACCGATTCGGGGACGATTAAAATTGATGGCCAAAACATTACCGATGTAAGCCAAGAAAGCCTTCGCCGCTATATAGCCATGGTTACGCAAGACACTTCCCTGCTTCACCGCTCTGTAAAAGACAATATTTTATACGGCCGACCCGATGCCTCAGAAGCCGAAATGCTCAGCGCTGCCAAGCAAGCTAAAGCCCTCGAGTTTATAAGCGATTTAGAAGATAGCAAAGGCAATAAAGGGTTTGATGCTCAAGTAGGCGAGCGCGGTGTAACCCTCTCCGGTGGGCAACGCCAGCGTATCGCTATAGCGCGGGTATTACTGAAAAATGCACCTATTTTAATACTCGATGAAGCCACCAGCGCGCTCGACTCAGAAGTAGAAGCCGCAATACAAGCAAGCCTAGATGATTTAATGACAAGTAAAACTGTGATTGCAATTGCTCACAGGCTATCGACCATTGCGCAAATGGACAGACTTATTGTACTTGATGAAGGACGCGTTGTAGAGCAAGGCAGCCATGAAGCGCTCATTGCACAAAATGGTATTTATGCTGGCCTTTGGGCGCATCAAACCGGTGGGTTTATTGGTGTAGATTAATCTCATCTAAAAAGTAAAAGGGCTAATTACAGCCCTTTCGCTTTTATACTAACGGTTTAATAGCCTTTAACCGCATGATATTAAGCCATTAATCTTAAACCAATTAAAATTAGCATGACAATATTTGCTATAAAACTGATTAAAAAGAAGTACGTCCGTGGACTTGGGTTTTTCTCTGTGGCTATAACGTAATACAGCGCCATATGAATTAATCGCGCTATTACATACACCCAAACACACATGGCAAATATAGGGCTTTGGTAATTTATAACAAATGAAAACAGCACAGTACCAACAAACAGCGCGCTGTTTTCTAGTGTATTATGAAAAGTACGATGAGCTCTAAATATAAAACTGTCGTGCGATAAATCATCGCTAATTTTACCCGGTACAGCATTAGGCTGTTTAGCTTTGCTAAAGGTAGCTACCGACCACTGTACCACTAACATTATTAAGTAAACGTAAAACGCCATATAGGCAGAAAGCGCAACTTCAGTCATTTTTATGTCCTTAAAATTGTTTTAACTCAGAAGTTACAGCAAGTTTTAAGCCTAAAATAAGTTCATTATAATTAATAACTTATAATTTATAGGTTCAATAATAATGTAAAAGCTGCAAACCTATTTATAAATGTTACCCACGTATTAACTCCTTAACGTTAGCGTAATTGATACCACCGCGTGATCGGTTGTTAAATCGTCTCGTTCGTATTCTGGGTTTATTAAATGCCTGTCGTATGTATGATAATCACTCACTTCATAAAAGCTATCATCGTAACTTGGGTCAAATTCACACGAGAGTAAAATATAATCAAGTACCGTACTACTCGTTCCATAGTAATGGGTAGGGCTGCGATTTAATAACGGCGCAGCGGGGGCGTTACTTTGTTGAACATCTGGATGGCTGCCAGCATTTTGCTGGGTGTTGTGCGCCGTAAATTGGCTCATTTTTAGTGTTTTAAATAACTGCCACGCGTCATTTAAACAATATTTAGCAAGGTATGTTTTAACATCAAACGCTGGGGCAAATCGCAATGTATTCGTTAATAAATGGCTCAACACGCCATCGGCTAGGTCGTTATTAAAATCGCCCATTAACACCATAGGCTGTTGTGTAGCTTCGCGTCGGGCAATCATTTCTATCATTAGTAAAGTGGCTTCACTGCCGCGCTGAATGGTTGAGCCCCACGAGCCGGCCACATTTGCTTTTAGAGTGTCTATTATGTTTTTTTCGCTTGAGGGTGGCTCGGTTTTAGCTGAGCTAGTAGTACTTTCATCACTTTCAATCATGGCTCGTTTTGACTTAAAATGCACTACATAACAGTCGGTATTACCTACATGGGGTAATCTAATGGTGGCTCTTAACACCTTACGGCTAAACGTAAAATTACTATTAAGGCCAAGCATTTCAACAAGCTCGGTATTGTGCTTAACCGCAGCTATATCAACAATCTCAAATTTAGACGCTATAGCCACTACCGGGCGTTTAAAAATAAAATCATCAATCACCTCTGGTGTATCAACCACAGCAAAATATGTATAGCCTTGCTGCGCCATTAACACCTTTAGCGATTCAATACTAAACACTTCTTGAAAACCTATTACATCAGGCGCGTACTCATTTAAATAATCTACAATCCAACGCTGTTTGCGTGCCCATTGCTCTGCGGTATAAATTTTTTCAAAATCGTAATACGCATTAGGCGGCTCAAGGTAGTTAAATAAATTAAACGTGGCTATTTTAAATTGCGTGTTTTTTACTACAAGCTCGTTTAAATCAGCGGCAGGTTCAGCCTCAAGCGTAGTGTGATGTAAAGTCGATTCAAAATTACTGATAACAATAGCCTAGCGAATAAAAGTGCATTAATTATACCCTAAAGAGTTTAAAGTTCTAAACCGTGAATTATTCTCAACATGCAATTTAAAGCTATAATTTACGCTATACTGCCCTCCTCGTTATTAGCGCACACATAGGTATTATGAACTACTCAAATTTTGGTACTAAATTTACACAACCCAACGGAATAACGCAGCTTATGGAAGATTTAGGCAGCGCTAACGCAAGCAATAATCCAAATATTGTTATGCTAGGTGGCGGTAACCCCGCACACGTACCAAAGGTTAATGCCGTATTTTTAGATGAATTACAAAAGCTAGTAGCCAGTAATAAAGTATCGCAAGTATTTGGTTTGTACGACGGGCCAACTGGCAATGACGAATTTAGAGCGGCCCTTGCTAAACAGCTCAATAGCGAGTTTGACTGGGGCTTAACACCACAAAACATAGCACTGGGTAACGGCAGCCAAGCTAACTTTTTTGTATTGTTTAATATGCTTGCGGGCAAAATGAGCGATGGCACTAATAAGCGTAT
>Ga0115105_10324288_pt1 | contig 11891 bp, 5 predicted proteins | sample CN18umnscriptome_FD_89648 | JGI IMG/M metagenome (GOLD analysis project Ga0115105, IMG submission 89648) | Marine eukaryotic communities from Pacific Ocean to study complex ecological interactions - CN13ID_155_C17_100m_0.8um Metatranscriptome... | ecosystem: Environmental > Aquatic > Marine >... | reverse complement strand
TGCACACTTCATCCAGCAATGGTTGGAGATATAATCGTAGTCTAATATGACAAGAACCGTACCTGGATCTGGAGCACAAATATTCCCTGTATTTAATAGTATATCAGGGGTGAGGGATGTCTATGTGATTAATTCTGGTAGTGGATACGATCCTAATGATCCACCCAGACTTCGTATTGACAATTGTGGTACTCCAATTCGTGATGCTGTTCTAAGACCTGTTATAGAAGGTGACGCTGGGGAGATTACTGCTGTAGAAGTATTAGATCCAGGTGAAGGATATAACCCTTTAAAGTTAGTAGTAGAAGATGATGGTTCTGATAATCATGCAGATGGTATAGTATATCTAAAAGAAGACGGTAGCGTTGACTTTATTCAGATAACCACTCCTGGTGATGGTTATTATGATGCTACTGCTCATATTGAAGGTGGTGGTGGATCTGGTGCTGAATTGATACCAGTAACAGGACTGATAACTGGTCTTGCTATTGAAGAGCAAGGTAGAAACTACACAGAAGAGGATGTTAACCTCATCATATCAGGTGGTGGTGGACAGGGTGCAACTGGTGTTGCTGCTGTTAATCCATTTGGTGAAGTTAGTTCTATAACCCTGACAAACCAAGGTGAGTTCTTTGAATCTCCTCCTTTAATACAGATAATTAAGGGTGGTGGATCAGGAGCAACTGCTGAAGCATATATTAGTCTAGGTCAAATTACAGAAATCAATCTCTTAGCAGGTGGCGGTGGATATAGTACGCCCCCAGAGATTATCTTTACTAGGGATACAAACCTTATTAGAGAGCAAGAGTTAGACAGTCGTTAAACGCAGTTACATACAACCTTACAGGTATTACAACTGATTTAACATCAAGTCAAACAGAAATACCAGTTGAAACTACCACTCCTTTCCCAGGTTCAGGTAAAATTCTACTTGGTAGAGAGTTAATTAGATATACAGGTAGGACACAGAAGGGTATAGACGGTGCTACTTACGATGCTTTCACTGGATGTGATAGAGGTATTAACTTCCGTTTCGATCAGAAGGTCATACTTGATAATTTACAGGATGATCCAAATACAGGACTCACTGCTTATAATTTCAGTGTTACTGACAAGGTAAGAAGAGTACTTGAATCATCTAACAACCGAGTTGCTATCGTTTACGACTGGGATGTTGAACAAAGAGCACTATATCTAACCTTTGAGGTTGATGAGTTAGCATTCATCGATGGTGGTAGATCTAATGAGAAGGCAAAGAACATAGCATTCGTTGCTGGTACTTCTGGATCATCAGGTACAGGTATTGAGCCTCATATCTTAGTTGAAAAGGAAGGAAGTGACATCGTTACTTTCACTGTACCTCTAGGACTCATCCTTAACAGGGCATTTGAAGATGATGATGAAGAGTATACTGATAGTGAGGGTATACAACGATTTGGTGATGGTATTATTGACTTAGTTAACACTGGGACTGACTTTGAAAACCAGATTAATTTAGATGGGGGCATCGCACCGTCTAAATATGGTATAGAAGAAACTCTTGGTGGTACCAATACTACCCTATTACAAATTGGTGACCAAATATATGATGGTAGTCAAAATGCTTTAGTTGCAACAGTACAATCTGCTGGTCAACTAGGGGATGGTGACACACACGTTGCTACGGCAATTATTATAATTGAATATACTACTTCCACACTCCACCGTGTAGCACCAGCAGAAGAAGTTGAAGGTATTACTACTGGAGTTAAAGCACAATCTGTAACTAGGACTACTGGTCCTAAGAATGGACAATATACATTAACAGTCGAAAGTCTAGTTAATAATGGTGATACTTACAAGTTTAATGTAGGTGAAGTACTCAGAGGTAACTCATCTGGAGCACTAGCCAACATCAAATCTGTTGAATATAATGCATTTGCCCGAAACGAGGGTGAATAACACACATAAATAAAAAGAAGGCAATTGTATAGTAATGGCATTACTTACCGACCAATTTAGAATATTTACTGCCGAAAGGTTCAGGAAGGCACTTGAAGGGCCGAATCCTACTCAGTCTGACCTGGAAGCGGGTACTAGTCGGGATCGCCTTTACGTGTTTATTGGTAGACCACAACCGTGGGATAACGAAAATGCACCTCCAGACCCAGTAGATTCATTCCAAGAATTCTCCGATGACTATTCGGACATGATCTCCCTGAAGAGAGTGTTAGCAAATGACACCATTCAGGTTATTCGACGTACTGACTGGATTCCCCCAGAGCAAACAACTGGTGGACTTGGTTATGTTTATGATATGTATCGCCATGATTACTCCTCGACTAAAACTGCATCATCGGGTGCGACTAAACTTTACGACGCAGATTTCTACGTTGTTAACTCGTCGTATCAAGTATACAAGTGCATTTACAACGGGACATCTCCTTCTGATCCTAACGGTAAACCTAGTACTGTTGAACCTACTGGCACCTCCACTTCAATTATCACAACTGCTGATGGCTATCGTTGGAAGTATATGTTCACGATCCCTGTTGGTCAAGTCTTAAAATTCTTCTCCAACGAATACATGCCTGTGTTGTTTGACACTGCTGTTGTTGCTGATGCTATCGGTGGAGAGATTGATACTATTGTTATTGGATCATCTGGTGCAGGTTATAACAACGGTACCTATGAAAACGTCCCTATTAAAGGAGACGGAGTTGGTGGTAGAGTTTCACTTGTTGTAGACGGTGGTCGTATTGCCTCTGCTACTGTTACATCTGGTGGATCTGGATACACCTTTGGTAAAGTAATCATCGATGAAGTCAACGGTATTGGTGCTGGAACAGGTACTGGTGGTAGCGTTGAAGTTGTTATACCTCCTACTGGTGGTCATGGAGCATCTCCTGCTACTGAGTTAGGTGGTTTCCGTGTGATGATCAACACTAAGTTCACCTACGATGAAGGATCTGGTGACTTCCCAACTGATAACGATTACCGTCGTATTGGTTTGGTAATTAATCCTAACAAGTTTGGCACAACAGAGTTAACATCAGATTTAACATTGAGTGCAACAAAAGCGGCTATCTTCGCACCTACGTTTACTGGTAACTTCCAGACTGACGAGATTATAACCCAGTCTCGTACCGTTGGAGGTCAACAGGTAACAGCAAGAGGACGTGTTATATCATGGAATAACACCACTAAGGTACTTAAGTATTATCAGAATAGAATTGATGGAGTATTCCCAGAATTCACTGGTAACCTAATAGACTTTGAAGGTGGTAACCCAATTGTGGGTGCTACTTCAGGTGCATCTGCTGACCCAGACATTAACTTCCCTATTGTTTCAGGATCCTCTACGAGGGTTATTAACAATGCTGAGTATGACTTAGGTATGGCATTTACTAATGGTTATGCAAAAGCAGAAGTTGATCCTAACTCTGGTGACGTTATCTACATAGATAACAGAGGAGCAATTACTCGTGCTGGAGACCAAATTGAAGACATCAAAATCGTAATCGAGTTCTAAGACATGCCACAGAATACTAATTTAAACATTAGTCCTTACTTTGATGACTTCGATAAGGACAAGAATTTTTACAGAGTCTTATTTAGACCAGGATATCCTATCCAGGCAAGAGAACTCACGACTATGCAGTCGATCCTTCAGAACCAATTGGAGTCTGTTGGACAACACTTCTTCAAAGAAGGAAGCATGGTCATACCAGGTCAGGTGGGTTATGACCTTCAAGTGCAAGCAGTTGTCATCCAACAATCATTCCTAGGGGTAGACGTTGAGACGTATCGTACCCAGTTAAATGGACAGATTATTGAGGGTATTACTACAGGTATTAAGGCAAAGGTACTATATTCTATCCCTTCTACAGAAAGTACTAAGGGGTATGTTACACTGTACGTTAAGTACGTTGAGTCAGGTGACACTACCAGTGACACTACCCTTAAGACTTTTCAGCCCAACGAGCAACTATTGGCCGAAAATGAAATCACCTTCGGGACTACACTGATTGAAGTAGGATCACCATTTGCTCAACTTTTACCAGTCAATGCAATTGCGGTAGCATCTACTGCATATATCAATGCTGGTGTTTACTTTATTAGAGGACATTTCGTTGATGTACCAAGCTCATATCTCATCCTTGATCAATACGATAACAACCCATCTTACAGAGTTGGACTTGAAGTTAGTGAGTCAATCGTTACGCCAGAAGATGATCCATCGCTTAATGATAATGCGGCTGGTACATCTAACTACAGTGCTCCAGGTGGTCACAGATTTAGAATTAAGACTACTCTCACTAAGAAGCCAATCACAGATGAGACAGATAAGAACTTCATTGAATTATTGCGTATCAACCAGTCAAAGGTTGAGCAATTCGTTACTAGCACTGCATATTCAGAGCTTGAAAGATCTATGGCTCGTCGAACATACGAAGAGTCTGGAGACTATGTAATTGATACCTTTACTGTTAAGGCAAGAGAGTGTTTAGATGATGGTTTTAACAACGGTGTATACCGTGCAGGTGATACAACTGCTGATGGTGCACTAGCATCTGATGATCTAGTTGCATTTGAGGTATCTCCAGGACGTGCATATGTTAAAGGATACAGGACTGAGTTTCTTGTACCACAATATGTTGATGCTCCTAAACCAAGAGATTTCGATTCAGTACAAAACGCTATCCTAGCATTCAGATTAGGACAGTATGTAAAAGTTTATGATGTGTATGGATGGCCCGACCTAACTGGTGAAGGTGTTACATCTGCATATCAAACCCTAGAGATATATGATGACTGGACACTGAATACTACCAACACTACCCAAGGTACGATGATTGGTAGGATGCGTACGGTTCAGATCCAAGAGACTAACCTAAATGGTGTCTGGGATTTATGGATATTTGATGCCCAAATGTTTACTGCAATCAACTTTGCATCAGGTAATCAGACCGTACAGGTGGGTGATTTGATCCGAGGTAGGTCATCTCAAGCAACAGGTTTCGTTGCTGAAGCAGGTTCAGGTACTAACTGTAGACTGGAGCAAGTCTCAGGTGTCTTCCAAAATGGCGAGGTAATGGAGCGTGATGGCCGAGTTGTTGGAACACTGGAAGCAGCACATACATTTAACTTAACTGATGGTAGACATGTAGTTGGTAGAAACGCAGGTAACGCTGTTATCTTCGGTGCTAACTTAATGTTGAATGATGTTAGGATTATTGAAGGTACAACTATCACTATTGACCAAGCAGGTAATAGTAGACTAGAAGGATTTAGGACAAAGTTTGCACAAGACTTACGTCCAGGCGATGTAGTTACATCTACTAACACATCTGAAGAGGGTGAGAATACTCTTAGGATTCAGACAGTTGATGTTACTGCAATCAACACAACTTATACAAACGCTGCTACAGGTCAGTCAGCATACATCTTTGACTACCTCAACCAGTATGCTGGATTGGAATCAGGTGCTAAAAAAGGTACTGTTAATGATGGTGAGGTAGGTGCTCTAGCAAGGATGCGTCCATTCGTATTCCAGAAGGACTACCAGAATGGTGAGTTATCTATTGACTGTCCTAGGACATCTATGAAGTCAATCTCTGACGAATCATTCTTTGTATTCAGGACATTCACTAATAAGACTGTTGTATCTGGTGGTGTTACTGTTTCACTACCTGAGTCAGAGCAGTTTGCAACACTTGATGATGAAAACTATATCCTAACTATTATCTCAGAATCTGGATCTGCATGGTCTGTAGGAGATAACTTAGATATAGATGGTCTTGCTACCCTTGGTACTTTGACAGTTACCTTTGGTGCTGACAGACAGTCAATCACTATTGATGGTCTTGCTAACGTATCTACTATCAAACTAACTGCACTGGTATCTAAGAATATCGTCAGTAAGAAGATTAAGACTGCTGCTAAGATGAGAGCGTTGAAAGTTATCCGCACTCGTATTAACAATGACCAACAGAAATATGGTTTAGCATATGGTAACCTATATGGCACACGTATTGAAGATGAAGAGATATCATTTGCGTTGAATGACGTATATAAGGTACATGCAGTATACGAGTCAGAGGAGGATGGAGATGCATCACCTCCATATATTGTATTAACAGAGTCAACCTTCTTTGATAATGGAACAGTTATTATAGGTAAGACATCTGGTGCTCGTGGTAGAGTTATTCAGTTTATTAACGCTACTCTAAGACTATACTATGTCCAGTTAAATGAAATTCCATTTGCTGCTGGTGAGTCTGTAGAGGGTGTAGATGATGATGGAATTCCTTTATCAGCATTCGTTGATGACGCTGAGGGATCAGTATACAGAGGTAGTAAAGTTGTTACTACACAGTATGAGTTAGACCCAGGTCAGAAAGCACACTACTATGATGTCTGTAAGATTGCTAGACTTCCACAGTATACTCCACCTATTCGTAAACTATTAATTATATTTGATTACTTCATTCACGAATCATCTGGAGATTACTTTGCTGCTCAATCATATACAGGTATATCATATAAAGATATTCCAACCTATAAACTTGATGGATCTATTAACTGGTTAAGAGACCAAGTAGACTTCCGTCCAGGTGTAGGTGAGTTAGCGTCTGGATCAGGTACAGTTACTGCACCATTCTATGTAAACTGCGCCTCGCTTGACTTTGCGGCCAGACAATTTGATACCTCTGGAGGTACTGGAGGATCTACCATCTTCGATATACCGAAGGTGAATACAGAGATTCGTATGGACTATTCATACTATCTCCCACGTGCAGATAAATTATATCTAACGCACGATAACAAGCTTAAGATAGTTAAGGGTGTATCCTCAGAGGATCTACCACCCCCAGATGGCATTTCTAATGCTATGCTATTAGCACAGATTGAATACCGTCCCTACACATATGATGTAGAGAGAGATATTCTAATCAGTCCTGAGATTATCAGACGATATACCATGAAGGATATCGGTGATCTTGAGACAAGACTAGAGCATGTAGAATACTATACATCTCTATCTCTACTAGAATCACAAGCAGAAAATACTAAGACATATGATGATAACGGATTTGACCGTCTTAAGAATGGTTACGTTGTTGATGACTTTACCGATCACAACGTTGGTGACGTTCTCTCAGTTGACTACAAATGCTCTCTCGACTTCAAGAATGGATTCCTTAGACCATCACACTATACAACCAACGTCCCACTTGAATTAAATATGGCATCGTCTTCCAATATTGTGAAGACTATTGGTAACATGGCATTGCTACCATGGGATGACTTAGCAATCATTACTCAACCATATGCATCTAGAGTAGAGAATGTAAACCCATTTAACGTGTTTACTTTCATTGGTCGTATTGACCTTACTCCTGCATCTGATGACTGGGTTGATATTAAGAGATTACCAGCTCGTGTTGAAAACGTAGAAGGTGACTTCTCCTCTGTATCAAGAGATATGCAGGTAGACCAGAATGGATTCGCTCCTATTCAGTGGGGATCATGGAAGACCAACTGGACAGGTGAATCACTACAATCTACTTCACAGTTTAGAAACAGATCAGGATCATTCAGTTCTGGTGGTCGTAGACTAGGTAGATTAGGTCATGGACAAGGAAGACAGCCTCTATTCGTGCATGAAAGACGTACTTGGAGGGTTGTTAACAACCAAGCAAGACAGGGTATTAAGACTCGTGTCGTTGCTAAGATTGATAAAAAATCTCTAGGAGATACACAGTTATCTCAAACAGCGATACCTTGGATTAGGTCTCGTAACGTTTCATTCAACTGTGATAGGATGAAGCCTCGCACAAGAATCTATGCATTCTTCGATGGTGTTAACGTAACAACTTACATCACACCTAAAATTATTGAGATTGTTAAGTCATCTACTGCTGATCCTAATACCAACGAAACACCTTTCGTTGAAGGTGAGACTGTAGTTGGTAGTATCTCAGGATGTAGATTCAAGGTTGCTCCTGCAAATGATGGATATAAGACTGACCCATACGGAGTCGGTGCTTCTACATTAGCAGAGTCCTATGCATCGCAGACACCTTATATTAATATTGATACTGGATCTTTATCAGAGAGTGTCAACCCCAACTACTACGGCAATATGAATGTCGGAGAAGTATTGGTAGGACAGACATCTGGTGCACGTGCAGTTGTCAAAGACCGTCGTTTACTTACAGACAATGTTGGTAGTTTCAAAGGATCATTCTTTATTCCTAACCCAGGTAACGATTCAAACCCTCGTTGGGCTACAGGCACAAGGACATTCCGTTTTACCACGTCGAACACAAACAGTAAGGCGAGTGGAGAAGTAGATTCATCTGCTGATACTACATACTCAGCACAGGGTACGTTGAAGACTGTTAGAGAAAACATTCTTTCTATCCGTAATGCTGAATTAGTTAAGGATACAGTTTCTGATACTAGATCAGTTAATACTACTAGGACAGAGACAAGACAGATTGGTTGGTATGACCCTCTTGCTCAGTCATTTATATTTGCTGAAGAAGGTGGTGTATTCCTAACTGGTATTGATGTATTCTTCAAGACTAAGGATGCTAACATTCCTATCTCTATGCAGATCAGGACTATGGAGAATGGTTATCCTACTAAGGATATTCTTCCTTTCTCTGACGTAACAATAACACCTGATGCTATTGAGTTGTCTGACAATGCAGCAATTGCATCTCGTTTTGTATTCAGATCTCCTGTATACATTAAAGCATCTACTGAATATTGTTTCGTATTACTATCTGACTCTAACGAATATCAAGTCTGGATCTCCAGAATGGGTGACGTTGATGTCACAGGTACAAGGACAATATCTGAGCAGCCATATGCTGGTGTCTTATTCAAGTCACAAAACGCATCTACATGGACTGCTGACCAGTATGAAGACATGAAGTTTACTGTCTATCGTGCTGCGTTTAATCAACTATCAGGTACTGCAATTCTTAATAATGCAGAGTTGGGTAAAGGTAATGGTGGTATTCATCAACTAATTGAGAATCCAATCCTTACACTGAAACCTACTCAGATATTACAACTACCTGCTGGTCAAAACTTTAACTTTACTATCGGTGCAAGAATCACACAGAGTCCATCTGGTGCATCTGCTACGATTAAAGAATTTGATGCTAACTCAGACCCAGAGAAGATAACCATCACAGATATTGATGGTGCATTCGCTGCTGGTTTCTTAGATGCTAACAACGATCCTTTCCAAGGTCTTGCTTCATCTCAAGCAGTATCAACTATAGTATTGTCTGCTATTTACAACGGCACATTTGAAGTAGGTAACGTAGTTAGTGGATCTACATCCTCTGCTACTGGTATCGTTACAGCTTATGATGTAGGTACAAACACACTGACTCTAAACTATATCACTAAAGCATTCGATGCTAGTGATACGTTATCAGAGCCAGGAGGCACAAGTGCTACCATTACAAGTATTTCTTATAGTGGTGACTCCTATGTTGCTTATCCAACAGGCACTCCTTCTTATCCTAATGATGATAAGGAAATAGCAATCTCTTGTAGAAACCATGGTATGCATCAACGTACCAACAACGTAGAGATTGAAGGTGTAATATCTGAGGTACCTGTAACAACCTTAACTACTACACTATCTCAAGCAGCAACCTCTATTCAAGTATCAGACGGATCACAATTCCACGCTATTATTGGTGGTGCTGCCATTGATAACTTGAATCCTGGCTACCTTAAGATTGAAGATGAGATCATTCAATACTCTTCTATATCTACCAATGGTCAGGTAATTACAGTTGCTACAAGTGGTAGAGGTAGTAATGGTACTGCTGACCTAGAGCATCCTTCTGGATCTATTGTTGAATGTTATAACTTAGATGGTATTCCTTTAGTGGAGATCAACAAAGTCCATAGTTCAATTGAGTGTCCATGGATTGATACATTTATGTTACAGGTTGAGCACGTCGCAACTAATGGTATTAGAGGTGGTGGTGCTTTTGTATGGTCATCACAAAACGTACAGTTTGAAACTCTGACACCTACCGTATCTACTATGGTATTGCCAGATACTGAGATAACTGCTCGTATTAATACTACTACTGCAACTTCTGTTGGAGATGGTGGTGGTGAAGGTGCATCATCTGCTCGTGACCAATCCTCCTTTGTTAACAATGGTCAGTATCTTGACATTGTGTTGAATGAGGAAAATGCATTCACGAGTCCTCAAATGATCGCTTCTAAGATCAATGAGCAAAATAAATTGGATGGTAACAAGTCATTAACTATGGCACTTAATCTAACAACATCGTCAGATAAGTGGTCTCCTTGTATTGACTTGGATAGATTATCATTAATCACAACTACCAACCGAATCAACTGGTGGCCTGGTGGCCCTGCTCCTTATGGACAACAGGGTCAAATTGATAGGACAATGGATGTATCTGTCCTACCAACAGGTGATCAAAACGATGCCGTGTATCTATCACGTCTCGCTCGCCTAGGATCTGAGGCCAGGTCTCTTAAGATCGACTTCCAGATAACTAGACATCCAAGTACTGAAATTAAAGTATATTATCGTGCATTCAAGCAAGGTGATACTGCCGATCCTAATACGGTTGGTTGGACTTATGTAGGTGCACCTTCTAATGACTCTCAAGGACAGGCATATGACTCTACTCCTTCTGATGAGCCACTCTGGAAGGACTATGCATACGAAGTCCGAGGTTTAAATTTCAATGCTTTCCAAGTTAAGATTGTCATGAGATCTAAGAATCAGGCACGTGTGCCTTTGATTGCTGATCTACGTGCTATAGCCTTAGCTACTTAGAACCTCATCCCCAACCCTTACATGGTTGATTATAATTATTATTATGTCTGATGTCAAGCCCCAAAGTTCTGAAGACCACATAAAGGTCTTCAAAGAAGATCTAATCCCTGTTGACGGCCATGATGGCTGGTTTCGGGATCCTGATTCGAACGCTATTGTTAACTGTAACAATACACAATATGAAGAGTATATGGCTTCATATAATAAGAGAGCGAAGAAGGAATCCGATTTCAACACTTTACAAAAGGACGTTGATGGACTAAAATCAGATATATGTGATATTAAATCATTACTACAAAATCTAGTGGAGCGAAACAATGCCAGCTGACGTGACCGAAACAAAAGATCCTACAGTCCTTGTAGGAGAATTCAAAGAAAGATATCAAACTTTGATAAATGAAAACAATCAGTTATCAAAAAAGATTAAAGATAATGAAGCAACAGCCTTAAAACTACTCGGTGCCATTGAGACACTTGAGTATCTGAATCCAACTCAGGAGACGGAAGAGGAGACACCTGCTGCTGAGTGATATAAATAAACCAGTAAGACTCTATGCAGTGCTTGGATCCTAAAGTAAATGGCAAATAGAATACAATTACGACGTGATGGTGCACAGCAGTGGGCAAACGTCAACCCAATCCTTGCTCAGGGTGAGTTAGGTATCGAGATCGATACTTCTCGACTGAAGATCGGAGATGGTGTTACATCATGGAACTCTCTTAAATATGAGAGACCGCTTGAAACCGAGTCAAACACTGCAAACACTCTCGTCAAACGAGATGCTGACGGTAACTTTGAAGCAGGTGCTATCACCGCTTCTATTATCGGTAACGCAGCAACAGCAACAAGACTAGCAAATGCTCGAGCTATTGCCCTAGGTGGTGATATGTCGGGTAGTGGTACGTTCGATGGATCCTCGAACTTAACTATTACTGCTGAGTTGAACTATGTTGTTGCTCTACCTCACTACGATCCTAATGATCTAGATGCACAAGGTACATACACCAGTGTAACGGTAGACTCTCGTGGTCGTATTATTGATGCCTCAAC
>Ga0115105_10870015_pt1 | contig 12012 bp, 19 predicted proteins | sample CN18umnscriptome_FD_89648 | JGI IMG/M metagenome (GOLD analysis project Ga0115105, IMG submission 89648) | Marine eukaryotic communities from Pacific Ocean to study complex ecological interactions - CN13ID_155_C17_100m_0.8um Metatranscriptome... | ecosystem: Environmental > Aquatic > Marine >... | reverse complement strand
GTTAAGATTAATATTAAAATTAATGAAGGATCAAAGGGATTCGTAAATCCGATCACTGTTTATAGATTAAGTCACTGCTCATTGAGCGGGTCCTGAAACAACTGCTGCGGTAGCTGGGCCTGATGTTCCGTTAGCGTCAATTCCAGCTGCTGGTCCTGGATTGAATGTTGCCAAATCGTCACCAGTGGCTGAAGGAGCGGTATCTACTACTTCTGCGACAACGACGGCATTAATTAATGGTGCATTTGTCTCATCGTTAGTTTTCTTGACTGCATCAGATTCTTCCTTCTTTCTCTCAAATTCAGCATAGTCAGCTTCCATTGTTGCAAGATCGGTGACGAATTAGTCCTTGGCGGTATTCAATGTTGCGATTTCGGCATCCAAAAGAGCTAATTTATCAGAGGCCGCTTACCATTTCTCATTGCTCTTAGCATCTTTCTTTTCTTTCGCAAGAACCTCTCTCAATCTTGTTTTCTCTGCCAATGCCTCAGTGTTTGCAGTTTGGGCAGTTACCTTAGCGTTCTTATTTGCAAGAGCTGTTGTAACAGCAGCTGCAGCATCAGCAGCAGCAGCATTGATTCTGAGTTAATCAGACTGCTTGTTCAATTGCTCCTTGGCTTTCTTCTCAGCCGTTTTAGTAACCTTAGTTGCTTCATCAACAGTCTTCTTGTGTCCAAGCATGATCTTATCATCTCCTCTAATCATGCAGTATGGAGTGTCAGCAGTTACACCATCACCATCAAGATTGTTGGCTTCACCAGCCCACCAGACATCACAGACGGTTCCAGTTGCAGTCCATTGATATGCTAAGCAATCAACATCCTTGGCGAGAGGTTGTTTATCATCAACTCTACCAGCATGGTTACTTTTTTTTCCTGGATCAGCGGATTCAGTCTTGAAATCATCACATCTAGTTTTGCATGCAGCCTCATTAGCAACGTCACTAGTCTTTCTGTGATAAGTCCATGTATTGGCGGAGCTATCGAAGTTCTTGCAGTTACCAGCCTTTTTGCTACCATTTGGGAACGAGGAAGCGGTAGCGGCAGCAATGTCCCAGTCACCACCAACGGCATATTTGGCAATCTTGGTGTCAAGGTCACCAATTGCAGTGTTGGCAGCAGTAATTTCTCCTTCTCTCGTCAATTTATCTGCTTTAGCCTGAGCTTCATCATTGATCTTCTTAAGAGATTTCTCTCTGGCTCTCTTCGCGACATCTTGAACGTTCAAGACTTGTCTGGCAGTTTCGAATGCGGCCTCGGCGGTGGCGAGAGCTGCCAGTGCTGCTTGATAGCTCGCCTCAAATCTTTCCCAGTCAGCTTGGGTTTCTGCTGCTAGTTTTGCCTCGCGCCAATGTTTAACATCTTCAGCAATTCTCTCCTTTTCTTTCTTGGCATTGTCGAATGTTTTCTTAGCAGCGTCAAATATCTTATCACCTGCCTTTTTCTCCTATTCCAATTCAAGCTTTCTAAGTTCTTCCTCACCGGCTACGGACTCGTCCATCAGTGCTCTATAGGCAGTCTTGGAAGCTGTAACCTTGCCATCAATCGCTTTACCTTTAACGAACCCATCGCCGGAAGCAGCACCAGTATGAGCATCAAGGGCAGCCTTAGCAGCAGTTTTTGCACCACCTGCTGCTAGACCCTACCATACACCATCCAATCTGGTTTTTTCTTTTTCCCACTCTTCTTTTTCTTTGATAGCATCGGTTCTCTTTTTATCTTCTGTTTTAAGAGCGTCCTTGAAGAATTTCTTCTTAGCTGCTGTTTCTGCCACCAATCTTGTAAGTTCCTTTGCATCATCTTCATCTTATTGTTTTTATAATTTATCCATGACATTTCGAGCATTCTTGAAAGATAATTGAGCATCAGTAAGCGGTTTCTTCAAAGCATCTCTTGTTTAGACCAATGCAACGTTCTTAGGATCAGCCTTAAGTGCTCGTTCAGCTTATTGGAGACGCTTCTCAGCATCAATAAATGCTTATTCCTTTGTTTCGAAATCGGTTTGCTTGAGATCAAATGCAGCCCATCTGTCCCTTTCTTGAGTTTCCCTTCTTGTTTTCTCTGTTGAATTGACAAGATCCCAAGCTGTTTTAGCGCCATCATATGTCTTCTTCTCATTGTCCGCGGTAGAACCTCCTGGTCCATTATTAGTTCCCTCAATGATTGCTGTGGCTGCAGTTTTTTAGTCATTAGTCGATCCTCCAGCGGCTTTAATGGCCTTTTATTCTACAAGCTTAGCATCCCAAACACCCTTAGCTGCGTCGTAGGTCACCTTGGCGGCGGCGACGTCCTTAACAGCTTGAGCGTCAGCGGCAATTCTCTTATCTCTCTCTTCTTTTTCCCATGCGGCATTATCGGCATCAGCTTTACTGGTGGAAAGTCGTTCGAAGGCATTTTGTTTCTCGGTCCAGATTGGTCCACTCTCTTCAAACTTCTTCTTGAGATCTCTGTATGCGATCCAGACTGAATCATTATCCCAAGGATTTGCAGTTGCGACTGGTGTCGTTGGTGCAGTAGCATTAGGATTTGGAATAATGACCGGCTTCCTGTTCCCTGCTAGGCCACCTGCACCAAATTCTCCAGTACCAAATTGTCCAGTACCAGTGGCCCCACCGGCTGCTGTGTCGGTAGTGCTCAGACCTTCATCTGCAGGCGGAGTATCCCAGGTTCCGTCAGCGTTCATTCCTTCGATTGCAGTACCATCAAGATTGGCATTTGGGAAAGAGGATGCTTGCTTCGCCATCCAATTACCTTCTGCTGTGAAGTACTACGCTTGGAGTGTATTCCAAGCAACTTCTCCATTAGTAAATGCAAGTTCAGCTGCTGTGAAATCTTGATCTAATTTCAATTTGGCTGCAGCGGCCTTCTGGTTTTATGCAGCAGTTTCAGCGGTAACTAAGGCTTCCATCTCTGTGATTTTAGCTTTTGCTTGATCATAATAATCAGCTTTTCTAGAGAATGCTACCTTAGTTGCATCATAAGCTGCTTTCTTTTAGTTGAATGTTACCAATTTGCCTGCTGTAATCTTGCCAATTTCAGTTTGAGAGGCTGCGATTGCAGCATCAATTCCTGTTTTTCTAGTTGTAAGAGCTCCTTTTTCTGCGACTCTAGCGGCTTTCTCATCTATGAGTGCTTATGTAGAAGCAGCATCTATTTTTGCTTATACAGCATCAACTTCTGCCTATTTAGCTGCAATAAGTGCATCTGCGCCAGCCTTGAAAGCCACGTCGTCAGCTTTCTTGAGGTGCCATTTCTGACCAGCCTCCTTCCAGGCGTTCAAAGCAGTATCCATAGCATCTTTGACATCAGAGAAGACCTTGAATGCAGCCTTGGCATCGGCCACATCGGTGCTGAGCTTAGCGACTCTCGCTGCCTCTTTAGCAATTACTTCTTCTGCATTCTTTTTAACAATAGAGGCATCCCATGCTTTCTTGTCATCTTCAAGCTTTCCGAGGAGAGCTTCTTTTCTAGCCAAATCATCTGAATAGGTCTGATAATCTGCCTCAACAGCTGTGACCAGGGCGTCGGCAATGATGTATGCATTTTGGTCAGTAGCGGCGTCCTTGATTGCCAATTGGGCATAGTACTTCTTTGCACCATCTTCCATTTTAGCCTTGATATCGGCGATACTCTCCCTAGCTTCTTAAATCTCTTTCTTTCTTTTCAGGACAATGGCTTTATCTGCCTCTTGTTTCTTGAGCTTTTCTTCAACCAGGATTTGTGCCTTTCTGGCCTTTTCCTTCAGGACAGCATCAGCATCCATCTTGGTTTGGAGATCAGTAGCAGCTTACTTGACATTAACCAATTCTTTAAGTCTGTCATCGGCTTGTTTCCAGAGCACGCTATTTGGTTTTTCATCAAAGGTCTTTTTAGCTGCTACCTCTGCATCTTTCTTAGCTTTCCATCCCTGTGTAATCTTCCAGACGTCAAGCTCACCGTCTTTTTGGCCAACAATGTCAGACTTAGTCTTAACATCTCCGAGAGCAGAATCAGCAGCATTGAATAATGCCTTCAGTGGATCATAAGTGCTGGTGTTAGTCGCGAACAAGTCAGTCATAACCTTCTTCTTAGGAGCAATCAAGGCTAATAATGCTGTAGCTTAATTAGCAGTGACAGCGGCATCGGCAGCTGCCTTGGCAGCAACAGTGTCAGCTGTGCTAGCGGCGGTATCCAGTGCTGTCCTTTTGGTGGCAACCTTGGTTAAGGCTTCCTTAGTTTTGGCGGCGGCGATGTAGTTATCATAAGCTCCCTTCCATTCTTCATAAGCGGTCTTGATGTCGGCATAGTTAGCATGAGCTTTAACTGCTGCTTCAGCAGTAACATATACGGCTTCTTAGTGTGTGACATCAGTTTCTTTGGTAGTAATTGCTCCGCTTGCATCCTTGTAACCTTAAGCCTGGGCTAAGTCATCGAAAGTTTTCTTCACGCCATCATATACAGTCTTGTCTTGTTCATATTTGGTATTAAGTCCTGTTCTATATGTTTCGTATTCTGCTACTTCGGCAACGGCTCTTGCGTGTTCAGCCTTAGCTCTTGCTTTCTTTTCTTCAAATTGTTCGTTCTCTCTCTTAAATGCTTCGAATTTGATGTTATTCTCTCTGCTGAGGAGGTCATCGAATTGTTTCTTTTATTGATCGTATTCATCCATAACCATCAATTGTTTTTTATTTATGTTGGCAGCAACATCCTTATTGTCACCAGAAGCATTCAACATCAATTCATAGAAATCTAAGTTTTCGTTCAGGTCTGTCAGTCTTTTTTCGAATTCTTATCTTTCCTTCATTACTTCATTGAGTTCTTCTTGCTCTTTATCCATGGCAGCTGTTGCAGCTAAATCTTCAGCAGCTTTCTTTTATTCATCTTCTGCTCTTTAGGCATTTCTTCTTTCGAGCTTAGCAAGTCTATCAGCTTCAGCAATTTCTTTTTCTTTTGCTGCGATTTGACCCGCATCTAATGATGCTCTATCAGTTGCCAATGAGGCCTTGAGGGTTTTGAGGGCGTCTTCCTTGGCTTTAGCGGCTGCTTCTTGATTTGCTACCTTACCCTTCTCTGCTTCAAGTTTGGCGGCTTCATTCTTTTTAGCTTCTCTAGCATCATATACAGTTCTGAATGGATCAACCTTTTTTTTCTCGGTGTCATATGCTGTTTTCAATGGCCCAACGGCGGCGACCTTTCCTGCCCATTCAGACTTTTTGGTAGCTCTTTTACCGGAATCGGTCTCAGCCTCATATGCTTCCTTAGCGGTAGCTTCAGCTGTAACGGCAGCTTCCCAAGCTGATTTAGCAGCAGTTTCAGCACCAAGAAGCGCGTTCATAGAGGCATCATTCTCTTATTATTCCTTGAGCACCTTGGCATCATCGGCTTGCTTTTTGGCAGCGAATTCTTCGTCCGCCTTGCTCTTGATACCTTCATATTTGGTCTTAGCATCTTTTGCTTTCTTGAGGTCAGCCTCAATCCTTTCCTTAATTGCAGGGATGGTTGCACGATTGAGTTTAGCTTATAGATCAGCAATGATTGTTACTTACGTTGCGGCTTTAGTTTTGTAGAGTTCAGCCTGCGCCATCTTCTCTGCAAGTGCGGCTTTTTCTTCTTTCTCACCTTTAGCTTTTGCTTCAGCCTCAATTTTCTAATCTTAAGTCAATCTTTCAGCTGTAACGTCGGTAACAATTTACTTGGTACCAACTATGACCTTTTCGAAAAGAACTTTCCTTGTTGTAATGTCAGCAGTTGTTGCAGCAGTTTGTGGTTTTCCCTCTTCATCTTTACCGGAAGCAAGGAGTATTGTCAATCGAACCTTCTCTTTATCAAAGATGGTCAATTTTACTTTTAACCATTCCATTTCGGCCTTGGCGGCTTCTAACTCTTCTTTCTTTTGCTTAGCAAGAAGTTTCTCTCTTTCTGCTTCTTCAATCTTTACTTTAGCATCATGAAGTGCGTTGTATTTGGCGGCAGCGGTAGCGCTGGCAGTTACATTTTTAGCGATCTTCTCGTCGAGTGCGGCAAGATCTGCTAAAGGTGCATTCTTCTTAACCATAGCTGCGCGCTACGCGGCGAATTGGGCGGCTTCATCCTTGAGATCGTTGAAGACGAGTTCAGCTTGAGCGAATTCAACTTCCTTGGCAGCTTTTGCATTCATTGCTTTTTCAAGTTTTTCAAAGTCTGCCACAGCGACATCATTCTTTTCCTTAGCATTGGTGGCAGTTTGTAATGTTGCAGCCAATTTATCGAATTTACCTTTGTACAATGAAACGAATCCATTGAGCCTTGTTTGTTACTTGGTCCAGGCTGCTATGGTTGCGTATTGCTCGTTGACACCGGCAATGACATCAGCCTTAATTGCTTAATGAGTAATTACTGCAGTTTCGTACTTGGTGATCTTGGCTTTGTTCTCATCAAAGGTTTTCTGAGCAGCTGTGTATGCATCACCAACTCTCTTGAACTCCTCTTGGGTTTACTTTGCCCTTGCATCAGCAGCGGCTTATTGTTCTACCTGTTTATCCTCATCAGCTTGCGCCTTCATGTTAGCTGTCTTAAGGTCTTCTGCTGTCTTCTTGAGAGCATTGTATTCTTTTGTTTTCGAAGCGACAGTATCTCTCAACTTAGAAATCTTCTGATAGTTTTCCTCGATGGTGGCCTTGTCACCAGCGGTCTTGTTGGCATCTTGAAGAGCCTTGATTTCGTTCTTGGCATCTGCAATAGCATTCCATGGTTCCCGAGTGGCGGCCCATGCAACTGTCTCAGCTTGTTTCCTCTCCTCTCTAGCACCTGCTCTTGCCTTGTCGGCGACTTTTCTCTTTTCAGTCTCCTTCTTAGCAGCTTCTTCCTGATTGAGTCGATCAAAGAGCATAGTAGCATCACCTAATTGCCTCTTAGTGTCTGCAATTTCAATTGGAATTTCAATATTTCTCAAAGTAAGACGTTCTCTTTCTTGAGCATCAATGCTTGATCCAGCTAATAGTTCATCATTATGTTTCTTTTCTTCATTTAATGCATCTAACGTACCAGTAGCAGTTGTGACAATGGTTTCGGCTTTGTTTACTTGATCATTGATTTCATCTTAGAGTCTGGTGTTCCATGCTTTCTTCAAAGTCTCGTAATTAAGTTTTGCTGCATCAATTTATGTTGCAGCTGTGGCCATTGATAATTCAGCATCGGCTAGGTTGACACCAAGATCAGCAATTTTACCTTCAGTATCATAGTATTTATTAGTGGCTGCATCCAAGAATCCTTGTGCCTTCTCAATTGCATCCCAATCAACAAATCCAGAATTTTATATTTTATTTATGGCGGCTTAATGCTCATCCATTTTGGTTTTGTAGTTCGCCAAATTGGTTGTCATAGTTTTCTTGTTGATTTTGAACTTTTCAACATCAATTTTACCTTGATCACTCTAATTTTTGAGGTTATAATACAAATCTTCAGCTTTATGGAATTCTTTTTCAGCGGCCTCCTTTTCAATAGCCATGTATGTTACGTTTTCTCTATTATACTCTTCACTGATTTTAGAAAACTCCGCGCTCATAGCTTCTTTTTGTTACCATTGTGCGTTAGTCATATCACCGTTCTCTTCAGCAGCAAGTAATGTGTCCCAGGTTGCTTTTTGAGTGGTGTATCGATCCTTCAGCACTGTGTATGTTGCAAATGCTCTCTTCTTTTCCTCGTTGGATTTCTTTTCTTCGGCTTCGGCACGAACTGAGGCTGCCTCTCTTTGTATCTTCTCCTGTGCATTAAGTTTCTTCTAAACAGCTGCCATTTTTGCTTTTTGTTCAGTCACGAATGCATCATTGGATGCTTTGATAGACTTATTCTTTGCATGTGTTTCTTTGTACCCATCAAATTTCTTTTAATCAAAGTCAGCCTTGGGTCCTTTGTTCATTGCGGTCATCTTCTGTTCCATGGTCTTGATTTGAGTTTCAGCCCATGCTGAGGCAGCTTTGGCTTTCTCAATATCTTTCTGGAAAGCGGCAACCTGCCCAGCAAAAGCAGTCACTTATCCTTTAGCGTCCTGCTCTTTCAAGCCCGCGTAGACTTGATTCTCCTCGTCGAATTTCTGGTTGAGATCTTTTAGAAGTGCGGTATATTTGGTAACACCCGCGGTATCACCTGCGGCTTAGGCCTTTTCAAGTCTGGTCTGATTGTTCTTGATATCGTTCTTTCTGGTTAAGGCAAGTTTTTCTGCATCAGCGAAAGCTTTAGCTTTTTGAGCAGTTTCATATTGCTCTTTCTCTCTAGTCAATTGATCGAATTCAGCTTTGATTTTCTTCTTTTCATCTTGGATCTTTCCGAGTTTGGTGTTCTTTTCGGTTTAAAGTGATGTCAAGGCTGCATCAGCTCCGCTCTGTAACTTAGTGGCAATTTGATCAAGTTGATAAGTCAAATCATCAATGTTGGCATCGTATTAATTCATTTTTGATTCGAGATTCAAGAATCTTTGCTTTTTGGCCTGAACTTCATCATTAGCTGCCTTCTCGTCATCCAGGCCTTTCTTTACCAGGGCATACTTATTGAATGCCGCCCTCTCCAATTTAGAAGTAGCTGTAAGCTTGGTAATTTCTTACTTCCACACTTCGATCTTTGCTTCAACATCTGCTCTAATCTTCTTTGCTTTAATGGTCTTCAAGCTGTCCTACAGAGTTTTTTAAGTTGCCTTAGCCTTAGTGAGTGCCGCAGAGGCAGCGTCAGCAGCGCTTTGAGCGTTTGCCATATCTTATTTGACTTGAGCATTGTCAATCTGATACTTCTTATTTGCTAATCTGAGTTACAAGTCCTCATTTTTCCAGAAAACGGAATCCTCAGCTGAGTTAAGCTCTTCTCTCTTCCCTGTGATCTTTCCCTCTAGTACAAAGATGATGTTTTCAGCGGTTTTCTTCTCTTCTGGGCTCATACTATCCGATCCTTCCGTGAGCATTAACTGTTCGTATTCGAGATCGTCCTTGAGAGCCTGCATTTAATCCTCAACTGAGACCTTGTATTTCAAAGCGTCTGCGAGTTCTTACGCCATTTGGTCTTCTTCTTACTGTCTACTGATGGTTGCGAGTCTCTCTGTCTCAGACGCGGCGGCCAATACCTTTGCTTCCCCTTCCGCGAGCTCCCGCTATGCTTCTTAGTCTTCAGCGTCGACTAGTCGAATCGTGTCCTTGATTCGCTAGTATTCCTCGTCGAATTCCCTCCTCTCCATTGGGTCCAGAGAGCCGTAAAGGCCAGGCCAGTCTGGGAATTCAGCTGCACTCTGGGGATCTTTCAGCCAGTCCATTTCCGAAAGTCTGATCTCCATTCCAACTTTATCGTTTCTAGCCTAATCGAGCTCTGCCTTCTTTCTTTCGGCTTCTTCCTTCATTCTTTTGGTCTCTTGTTACTTAGCATGTGCTTCTTGGACCTTTGCGAAGGCTGCTTTCTTAGCAGCGATCGCCTTCTTATCCTCCGCCTCTTTCTTCTCCGCTGCTTTAATTTCAGCTTCAAGCTTAGCCCTGGCCGCTGGATCAGTAGCCGTTTCGAGTGCGGCTTCCTTCTTCTCTCTAGCCAGCTCCTTCGCTAACAAATCCTTGTTGGCCTTTTCTTCTTCGGCGTGCAATTCCTTCATGATCTTTACTTGTTTAGCTTTGTCGTCAGCGGCAGTCTTCGATTCGTTTGCCTTTGTCAGGATACCAACTGCTTCATTGTACTCTTCCTCGGCAGAGGCCAAGTCTGCCTTCACCCACACTCTTTCAGCTGCGATGTCTGCTTGTTCTTGGGCGGTGGCAGTTAACTCCATCAGATCAAGATATTTGAGATGTCCCTTGAGCTACTCCATCGCGTATCCGATCTCCTCCTTGTCTTACTTAGCAGTCGTGTAGGCATCTTCCGATTATCGTTTCTCAGCTGCAGCTGCGGCTTCATCTCTCTTCTGTTAGGCACCCTTTTGCTGTTGTTCGATCAGCTTTTCCGCCCTTTCCTTTTCCTTCTTCTTCGCTAGCATTTCCTTTTCGGCAGCAGCTTTTGCCTTATTGATGGCAGCAATTTATTCTGGGGTCAAGGTAGTAGCCCCATCTTCCAATAGATGCTTCAGGTTGTCTAATTCATCTTGTTTAGCCTATTAAGCATCAGCAAGTCTCTATCTTTCCTTCTCTGCTTTCTCCTCTTCTTCTTGATACTTTCTTTCCTCAAGCATTGCCTCGTATGTCTCCTTCAAGTTCGCAACTATAGCGGTGAGCTCGGTTACTCTTTTCTCCGCCACGAGCATTTGACCGTCAGCATCCATTTACGCGTTCCAGTTCCAGTCGATGGCCGCGTCGTCGATGAGTGATTTAGCTTCTTATTCGAGTGTCTCTTTCCTACCCTTGTTCTCGTTGTATTGCTTCGTCATTTCAGCCAACTCTCTCTCGTTCCACTTGATGTCCACTTGGAACGCTTTGTCTTGCCAGTACTTGTCCATGTTCCTTTGCAATTTTTCGGCGAACGCCATTGCCTTGGCCTGATTCTCACCAATAGAGTTGTATTTCTTCTCATAGCCTTAGTATTCCCTCTCCAAATCTTTGATCTTTTTGGCATTTGCTGTTGGGTTCTTCTGGAAGTTTTTCATACGTTTGTCGGTGGTCTTTCTTTACTCATCGACCTTTCTGTATTCGATTTGGAAGGCGTCGACCTTTGCCCATGCTGCCTAAATTGCATCCTGCATTTCATTTTCCTTCTTTTAGGTCTTGATCTAGTCTCTCACTTCACGGAGTCTGCCATCAGTTTCGGCTGCTTGGGAATCCATCGACTTCTTTCGGTTTTCGAGGACTTTGACGACCTCAGTATAGACAAGAGCATCTTCAGAGTCTGCCGTTGCGGCTCCAAGTTTCGACTTGTATGAAGCGATCTCTGTAGCTTTAGCCTTAAGGGTCTTCGAGTAGTACACACTCAATTGAACTAAGCCTTCTTCTTCCATGCTCATCTCAAGATCTCTTGCCTCTCTAGTGTAAGTGTCAATTTCTCCTTAAGCAGCCATGTTCAGCAGTCGTTGGGCTTCTCGTTTTGAGTCCACTTTCTCGATTTCTTCATGGTTCTTCTAGAATTGGGCTTCTGTCTACAACATTGCTTGTCGATTGACGAGACCCTAGATCTCTCTATCAAACGCATTGAAGGTTTGCCATTTGGCATCCATGGCTGACCTCTTTCTGTCAATGAGATCATACTTAGCATTCATGGTTGTTTGTCTGGTTTATTCCGCCTTCCTGATACCTTTGTCGAGATCTTCTCTCTCCTAGTTCTCGCGGGTAATGAGTTGAGCTTCGAGTTTACCCAATCGGGATCGTACCTTGTAGTTAGTAACTTCCCTCTTGATAGCCGCTATCTACGCTGGATCGGTGGCCAACTCCGCCATTCTGGTCAAGAATTCTACCTCATTAGAAGCTCTTTATTGCTCCTCAGCCTTTTTAGCAGCTTCAGCCTCTCTCTTTGCCTTAGCAGCTGCTCTGGCTTCTTCCTCCTTAGCTGCTTTAGCAGCAGCGGCCGCATCCTTGGTGGCCTTAGCAAGATCCTTAGCAGCTTATTCTTCGAGGTCTTTCTTGGCCTTTGCTTTGGCTTTGGTGGCAGCTTGCCTTTTCTCAACGGCGTCGATCTTTTGACCTAACTCATCTTGTTTAAGATAAAGCGCATCAAGGACCACGTAGACTGCGTCAATAGCTGCCCAGTCCGTCTCTTCTGGGTCTACCTCGACATTGCCAACGTCGGCTCCGAAGTCTTTCGTAATCAATCCGGTCTCTTCGTTGAAGCCCATCTTTGTAAACAACTCCAATTGCTCCTCGATCTTGGGTCCAATAGTTGCTACTTCTGCTTACCAATCTTTGAGTCCACCAGCTTGTTATTTAGCTAATTTCTCAGCTGCCGCATCTGCTTCCTTTTTGGCATCAGCTAATGCTTTTGCCTCTGCTTTCTTTGCATCGTCGATGGCTTTGCTAGCTGCTTTCTATGCATTAAGAGCTTTTTTGGCAGCCTTCAATTGGGAGTTGATTCCCGCAAGCTAACGAGCAAGCTTCTTCTTCTTCTTTTTGTC
>Ga0115105_11023684_pt1 | contig 12127 bp, 11 predicted proteins | sample CN18umnscriptome_FD_89648 | JGI IMG/M metagenome (GOLD analysis project Ga0115105, IMG submission 89648) | Marine eukaryotic communities from Pacific Ocean to study complex ecological interactions - CN13ID_155_C17_100m_0.8um Metatranscriptome... | ecosystem: Environmental > Aquatic > Marine >... | reverse complement strand
GACCAGATAAAGATTTAAGACTTACTGATGATATTAGTGATGCTGACTTAGAAAAGAAAGTTGAAGAACTATCTCCAGATTATAAACAACAGTTACTTGATGATGCTAAAGCAGTTCAAGAACATGCAATTCGTACTGAGAGAATCTCTGGTCAAAATAAGTTAACAAAGGATAGTAAAGTTGCTATCTACCGATTGTTTAAAAGCGATCATTGGTTAGTAAGATCTCAACATTTTGTAGGAGAAAGATTTAAAAGAAATATTCTGTTAAACCTACCTACACTTGGTATTAACACTACCATGAATGCTGCTGAAACTTTGCTTAGACCAATAACACAAGCTGCCTTTCTTACTATTGGTATGCCAAAGACATGGGCCGAGCGTAAAGACATGATAAAGAAAACATTAGGTCAATACGCTGGTATGAAATACTCATTTAATATTGCTTATAACCAAGCAAAGAAATCACTTAAAGAAAATCGAGCGATATTAGATCCAAGTAATATAAGTACTGAACACATGTTAGATAGAGGTAATGCTGAGTACTTATTTGGAAAGTCTGAATTTTCTAACCCTATTATTAATGCACCATTTTGGTTTCTTAAAAGTGGTCTTAATCTTTCAGGATGGAGTGGTAAACAATCATATCGTTTACTAGGTGCTACTGATGAGTTTTTTAAAACTCTTAATTATTACTCTCATCTTTATGGACACGCAGGAGCAAGTGTAATTGAAAAAGGTGGAAGTAGAAAAGAAGTACGTGAACAGTTAATGAAACGGTTTGCAGAAGATGATGGTAGAGCACTTGGTCCTAAAGCAAAACTAGATGAAACTAGTCCTTCACCTTTAGCACGTGGGTTAACACAGTCACGTGAAGATGCACTTCAGTATTCAAGAGAAATAACTTTTACTGAAGATCCTCAAGGTTACATTGGACAGCAAGCTAATCAAGGCGTTAAATTCTTAGTAGAGTCTTTCCCAATATTTAAGTTTATGGTTCCGTTTTCACGCACACCTATAAACATAATTTCTAAAGGTATGCGTATATTACCTGGGCCTCACTCTGTTTACATTGCTAAAAGTATTAGTAGTAACAATCCACATGTATCAGCTAAAGCACGAGCAGAACTAGGGTTAGCTACTTCTTACGCTGCATTCTTTTCTATGTATGCATTTGAAGATAAAATTACTGGACACGGACCACGTGATCCTAAGATTAGAAAAGCGTGGTTAGAGACACATCAACCTTACAGTATTAAACATAATGGTGAGTGGTATGATTATGGTAGATTTTCTCCGTATGCAATACCTATTAAAGCAGTAGCAAATTATGTTGAGGCAATGAAGTATGAAGAACTTGATGCAGACTTAGAAGGGTTTGGTTCTGCGTTAACTATTGTCTTCGCAAGTATACTAAGAGATGAATCATTTACTCGTGGTGTAGATCAATTCGGAAGTTTACTTAACGAACCTGAAAGTTGGAAGTCTGGTAATGCAATTCAACAAATAGGAGTAGGTGTACTTAATCCACTTGGGAAACTTCCAGGCCAAATAGTAGATCAGTTTCAAGAAGAACAAATTGATGTTACTACTAGTTTCCTTGAGAAATTAGAAAGTGCAATAGGTGGAGCAAATAGTTTACCTCCTAAATATTCTTGGTTAACTGGGGAAAAGATTCAACCTTCTCAATACTGGTTAGGAACTTTCGGCCCAAAACATAAGAAAGCAGTAAACAATAAAGTAATAGATGAAATAGTAAGACTTAATAATCCATCATTAGCTTCTGAACCACCACGTAAAATTAAAGGTGTAGACCTAAGTTCACAACAGTTAAGTGATTATCAGAAACTAATAGGTACAGTTGAGTTAGGTGGTGATTCGTTACTTGATGCATTTACTAAAACAATGAAGTCTAAAAAGTATCGTAATGCTTCAACTAAAGATGATAAAATTAATATGCTTAATGATACTAAGTCTTTGTTTAAGCAACGTGCAGAAAAATTCTTATTCCTTAAACATCCGTATTTAGGACAACAAGTAAAGAATCGTCAATTATTCAATCCTGATATACCAAGACAGTAATGGCTTACACATATATACAAACAAACTATAGTGATTTAACAATTACTAATAACGGTAGTTATAACCAAGCACTTATATCTTATAGTACATTAGATTATGATACAACTGCTGGAGATACCATTGAAGTGTATAATGGTACTACTAAATTAGATATTGGTACTTCTGGTGGAACTAATGGCTACCATTTGGATACTTCAAGTAATAAAAATGTAGTCTTACACACAGGTAACTTTACTGGTTCTGGTAATGTTATATCGGTATATCGTAAAGCAAAACTAACTGGTCTTGAAGTAGACTTTTCTAACGCTAGTGTACTTACAGAAGAAGACTTAGATGGAAGTGCTAAACAGATTTTTCATGTAGCACAAGAAGCTATTGATACTGCTAATACAAGTATTACAGCAGATGCAGATGGTACATTTAATGTTAATAATAAAAGACTAAAGAATGTATCTACACCAACTCAAGACTCTGATGCTGCTACTAAATCATACGCAGATGGTGGAGCATCTGGTCAAGCAATACTAGCAAATACTTCAAGTATATCTAAGATTGGAACTGGTTATGATGGAACAGATTCTACTTCAGGTTCTAATACAAACTTAACACAAATAAATTCAGTAGCTACCAACCTAACTAATATAAATAATGTCGCTAACGATGCAGTAGATATAGGTAAAGTAGCAGGTAAAGAAGCTGAAATAGGAAGACTAGGTGCTACTGCGTATACAGATGGAGCTAATGCTTACTTAGCTAAACTAGGTGTAGATTCAATGTCAAATGCTACCACTGGTAATATTAAAAAGGTAGCTGATGTTGCAACAGAAGTTGGTGTAGTAGCTGAATCTACATACAAAGGTAAAGTTGAAACAGTAGCAGATAGTACATATAAGGGAAAAGTAGAAACTGTTGCTGATAGTACTTACAAAGGTAAAGTTGAAACAGTTGCTGACTCCACATACAAAGGAAAAGTAGAGACTGTTGCTGACTCAACATATAAAGGTAAAGTAGAGACTGTAGCAGATAGTACTTATAAGGGTAAGGTTGAAACTGTAGCTGGTAGCACTTATAAAACAAAAGTAGAAGCAGTAGCAGATGCAGTAACCAACGTAAATAACTTTGCTAATACTTACCACACTCCTAGTGCATCAAGTTCAGCACCTAGTTCTAACGTAACCGAAGGTGATTTATGGTTTCAAACGGACACTAATAAATTAAAGGTCTATGATGGTTCTTCTTGGGTAGATAGTGAAGCAGTTATAGGTAGTAATAGTGTTACGAGTTCCTCTGGTAACTTAACTTTATCTGGTGCTAGTACAAGTAATAATGTAGTCATTAATAGTGACACTAGCTCATCTGGTAATAGTATTACTTTACCTAAAGTAAGAGCATCCACGAACAACTATGTTCTTGCAATGTCGGATAAGACAACTGGTGCTACTGAATGGCAAGCAACGAGTATAGCTCCAACGATTACTGGGTTATCTGGAGAGTTGAATACCTTTTTCTCTACAACAACCACAGGGAATACCCAAAGTGGTGCGGATATTCGTAAGATTGCAAGTATTTGTACCCAAAAGATAGGGAATGTAGTAGGTACAAATCTAAGGGCTGGTCAAACAATTACTGGAACAGGTATTCCTTCAGGTACAACAATTACAGAGATTACAACGGCAAGTGCAGATAATACCTCAAATGGTGTAATTACTATATCGGCAGATGCGACATCAGTTGCTTCAGGAACTACATTTACATTTGGAGGTGAAGAAGATGGAGGAACTCTCACCGTAACAGGAACAGATTTTGGAACAGATGCTAGTGCAATCAATTCGATCAAAATCATGAAATCGGATGGTACTAATGCAGTATCCGCATCATCCTTTGGTACACCAACAGGAACAGGCATCCCAGACATTGTATTCAATGGTGGTGAATTCAATTACAACACGTTTCCTGCTGACACCACTTGGTACATAGAAGTTACAAAAAGCAGTTTACCATCAAATAGGTTTTCTTCAGGTAAGAGTTTCACTAAAGATCCTACTATTTCTGCAATCACTCAGTCAGTAGCAAGTGATGATTATAATTCAGGATTCACTGGAACCAGTGGTCACTTTGGTAGTTATGGAGGTCAAGTCGCAGGAGGGGGTTTAGATTCAAACACAAAAGTTCTCTTAAATTTTGACAGAAGTGGAGGAACAGATTTTGAGGATTCGTCCAACACAGGATCAGATGGTCACAAAGTAACCGCAAGCGGACACGCATCCATAAAATCCAGTCCTTTTGGGGATGGCAAGAGTGCAATATATTTTGATGCAGTTGATGGAACTGAAGTTAAGGTCACATCTTTTAACACAGGAACTGGGTTAGGTGCAGGAGCCTTTACCCTAGAAGCATGGATATGGTGTGAAGATCATAACCCAGACTCAGCAAATCCTATTATTATTGACACACGGACAGGCAGTAATGGTTTTGGAATAGAAATGGTCAAAACCAGTGGTCAGTTATTTATTTGGGATAGTGTCGCTAATAGTGAAATAATTACTAATACTGCAAGTACATTTTTACCATTACAAACGTGGACTCATTTAGCAGTAGTCAGGGCAGGGGCAGGGACACCAGTAAAGTTATACTTAGATGGTAAAGAGGCAGGGTCTAGTAGTAATAATTCTAGTGATTATGATTCTGAGACTCTTACTTTTGGTCGTGCATATAATGCAAATGCTTCTAATTTTAAAGGATATCAAGACGAAATAAGAGTCTGCGTTGGCACTGCCGTTTACACAGGCGATTTCACTGTGCCAACCAGCAGACTAAGTGCTACCCAGATTTCAGGGACTAACATTAGTGCTATTACTGGTGAGCAAACAAAATTATTAATTCATAGTAATCAGCAGGATGATTCTTCTAACAACAATCATACACTTACTTATTCAGGGATAGTTTTTAAACATGACGTATCCAAATTTGGAGGGGGAAGTATTTATTGGGATGGATCAAATGATTATGTACATGTTCCTATATCAGCAATAGGAACTGGAGTTTTCACTTTTGATTTCTGGATTCGCCCCGATTCTCAATCGTCATCTGCGAGCGAACAAAATATACTGGATATTAGAGGTTATGATGGTAGTAGTTTCGGGAATGGCTTTGTTATGCAGTGGACTAAAAATAGTGACAAATTAAAAATCTATGATTCTGTAGCTAGTGGTTATCTAGGGACACCTTCTATAGCAATAAATAAAACTGGTGATTGGACTCATATCGCTTTTGAAAGGTATGACGATAGTGGAACAAAGAAACTAAAGCTTTATATTAATGGTGTTCAAGATACTGGATTTTCTAGTGGGGCAGGATTAGCCTCAACAAGTAATTATTCTTCTACCAGAATTACTATAGGTAATGGATCAGATGCAGGATCATCAAATGTAATCGAGGGACATATTGACGAGTTTAGGTTAAGCACAGTTGCAAGATATAATGGGACAGCTTTTGGTAGTTCTTTAGAATCCTCTGCTTATAGCTCAGATGCTAATACTGAACTACTAATCCATGCAGATACTGCAAGTTTTGTTGACAGTTCTCCAACAACTAACGGACGTTCAGTCCACGCTATAACCAGAACAGGTGCAATCCATTCAAAGTTACACGGAGGAATCGCCCCTGCAATGGTTTGGCCTTCAAGCCTGAAGAAAACTGGGAGTTCTGGGGTTTATTTTGATGGAGACGGGGATTATTTAACTACGGAACTCAATCCAGTAATAGGGACAGGCCAGTTCACCTTTGATTTTTGGATGTACGCATTGAGTTCAAGTAATGGTCTAGGCACTTTAATAGACACACGGAATACATCTAATTTGCACGGGATGACAATTCAAATCCCAACAAGTTTGAGACTTCAGTGCTATGCAAGCGGAGGGACTGCAGCTTCAGCATGGAATTTTACCACACCAGATCAGGCTAATGGGAAAATCACATTAAACACTTGGCATCACATTGCATTTGAGCGGAATAGTAGTGATAAAGTCCAAATATATATAGACGGAATTGGACATGAGGTTGATGCGAGTGACAGCACCGATTTTACAGAAGCGACTCTGAATATTGGAATTCAGATGGACAGAGGAGCAACAAGCTCTTTTGAAGGTTATATAGATTCTTTTCGTTACAGTAACACAGCTCGTTTTAATACAACCAATTTCAGTGCTTCTTTACCCACCAGAATCTACGGAGCCTATGGCCCAGAGAATCCAAGCATAGGGTCAATCGAAATCACAACGGCAACCGATGTCGATGAAAATGTCACCTATAGTTTCCAGGGATCTACAGAAGACAATGCCAGTGTACTTGGAAGTTCCAGTGACTTAGCTATTGCAAGTGATACAACTGGAGCAAATAAAAAGAAAGGTACATTAACAGGAACACTTCAAGGGAATGCTGGTTCAGTAACGAACCTCCGCATCCAAGCAAAAGCAAACAATGATGCAAAGCGTTTAGTAGAAGTTAATGAAAATTCTGGAGTTGGAGCAGTAAGTTTTACTAAGGTAGGCAGTGGGAAACCAGTGCTTTTCAATGCAAGAAGGTATGTGGGGAATGATACAGTAAGAGATCTAAATGGTTTTGGATTCCAGCCTGACCTCTGTTGGTTCAAGGAAAGAAATTCCTCAAACAACCATCAATTAATGGATTCTATTCGGGGAGGTTCAGAAATCATTTATTCAAATCATAATTATTCTAAAGCTGATAGATCAGGAAATCATGGTTTTGTAAAAAGTTTTAATCCTGATGGCATCACGCTTTCCTCAGATACAGATGACCATGGGATAAATCGGACGGGTGAACCGACAATTATCTGGGGCTGGAAAGCTGGCAACTCTGTAGCTTCAATAGGTTCAGGATTAACAAATTGCAGTGCAGTCACTCAATCAGCTTCATCAACTTCTGGTTTCAGTATCACAAAATACACTGGTGGGGCTTCTGGTGCTATCGCTTTTCCTCATAATCTTGGTGGAACTCCTGAATTTATTATAATCAAGAAGACTTCTGGAAGTGGATCCTGGCTGACTTATCATAAGGACTTAGGTGCTGGATATAACATATTTCTGGACACTGATGCAGAAAGAACTCCTACTACTGATAATGGTTATTATGGAACTCAAACATCAACAAATATTGTACTAGAACCAAAGGCCAGTAATAACAATAACGATGCGTTCGGTAACGGTATATTTATCTGCTACGCATGGAAACCAGTGGCAGGAGTGAGTGCATTTGGGACGTATACCGACAATGGTTCTGAACCAAGGACTATAACAACAGGATTCGCACCAAGATTGTTAATTATAAAAGCCACGGATGGTGTGGATCATTGGATGGCTTATGATGCCTTCAGAGAGAAAGCAGGGACTAGAAACAACACCCATCAGTTAAGAGTGAATGATAGTGCCAGTGAAAGCACTGTCAGTGCTACTACTTTAGGTGTAACTCTAAAGATTGATGATGGTTTTATTTTAAATGGTGGTCACAATGCAATACACGGAGATAATAACACCTACATCTACATGGCATTCGCATGAGTGGACATCATTTCAACCCAGCAGATCAACAGTATTACAACTATCAACACACACAACAAGTAACGGAGGTTATGCCTGAAGTAAGTCAATTATATACAATGGTGATGGATTTAGGCATTCCTGCCTGTGTAATCATAGCATCATTCTGGTTCATTAAATATACAACCGATCAAGCAAGGAAGGAACGTGAAGAATTTTGGAGAAAGGATGCGGAAAATGATACAAAAATTATGGCTATGGTTGAAAAATCTTCAGATGCCATTCTTTCTATCAAACTGGCCCTTGAACAGAACACACAAGCAATCAAAGAAATAACTAAAAGGTAATGGAAGAAATAATTGAAAAGAAAACGGTGAAGGGTAATCCCAATCCACCTAAGAAAATGTCTGTTAATGAACAGATTACTGTAGCTAGATTCTACGGTAGACTTGTTATCTCCTTTTTTGCCTTTGGTATCTTTTTGTACATCGTACACATGATGCTAATTGCAGATGTAGAAATGGCACAGTCAAGTCGAGATTTACTCAATATTTTGATCGGCAGCTTTATTTCGGTGATTTCGGGCATCGCCACATTTTATTTTAATGGTGACTCAGATTTAATGGAAGACAAGTCACAACCACATCAACCAATAACACCAAAGATACAAGATGATACCAGCATTACTCCTTAATGTAATCCAATCCCTTATTGTAGACGAAGCACAGTCCCTTGCTAAAGAACATGTAACAAAGGTAATGGAAGATAACCTCAGTGCCGATCAGCTTAAACTAATAGATACATGTGTGGATGAAATGCCAGAAAACGCATTTAAATCTGTTAAGGAGTTATTGGGGTGAAACTAAGTCAAAACTTTTCTTTAAAGGAACTTACTAGATCCCAGACAGCAATACGAAATGGTATAGAAAACAATCCAAATCAAGAACAACTCGTGTGTCTTACAGCGTTGGCTAATTGTGTACTCCAGCCAATACGTGAGACACATGGAGTAGTTAATATCAATTCGGGACTTAGGGTACTTGAGTTAAACCGAAAGATCGGAAGTGGAGATAACTCACAACATGTCTTAGGACAAGCAGCAGACCTAGAATGTCCTTCAATAGATAACCTTAAATTAGCTAAATGGATTGAAAGTAATATTAAATTTGACCAACTCATTCTGGAATATTATGAGTCTGGAGATCCCACGAGTGGATGGATTCATTGTAGTTACAACAATTCAGGAGAAAACCGTGGTCGAGTACTTACTGCAAGTAGGGTAGACGGAAAGACCCAATACACAGAAGGTGTACATGAGTAGAGGAAGAGGTAGTGGAAGAGTAGATACTGATTATCAAACTGCTCTTCAAAAAAAGAACCCAGGTTTTATATACAATAGTAGAAGTGGAACATGGACTAAAGATCCTAACTACAAAGGTGAACAGACCGAAAACTATAAAAATAATACAGTAATAGGAAACTTAACTGATGAAGAGAGATATGCAGCTAAAGGATGGGATTTAAAAAAAGAAGGGATGGGTCAGAGTGGTAAAATTAAAAAGAAAAAGAAAAACTCAGCAGACTTAATATACTCAGGTTCATCTGCAAGTAACTTAACCATAGGTAAGAAAACTGGTAAGCGTGGGTTCCGTACTGGACTTCATATAGGAACTAACTCTGGTGGTAGTAACACTGGAGTTGGAGTATGAAAGAACTAAGTACACTTCATACTGCGGTAGCTAATGAACTATTAGCACGTATCCAAAGTGGAGAAGCTAGACCAGCAGACCTCGCAGTAGCAGTTAAGTTTTTAAAGGATAATGATATAACTGCTCTCCCAGTAGATAATAGTCCACTCAAGAACCTAGTGGACTCTATGCCATTTCCAAGTGACGAAGAGATAATGGACACTAAGAAAGAGTTTACGTTCTCTTAGTTGATAATATATACACATATTCATACAATCCACGTGTAGACATTTTAATACACATGTGGATATGATCACACTAGTAGATACATTTATGACTGATAAGACATACGTAAACCGTGATTTAAAGGTAAAGAAAACAAAATCATCTAATAAGTTCTGGAAGTGGTTATCAAGTAAGATGAAGATCAGAAGGGGAGGAGCACATATAGGTGGTCAAATGCCAATTACTAATCTTGATGTAAAGAAACTTGGGACAAGGAGAACAAGACTTAAATGAAACAAGAATCACAGAAGCAAAGAGAACAACGAGTAGGATACCAAAAGGCGATGGGAATGATGCACGATAGATTTGTAGGGGAACCTGAGTGTCCAAAATGTGAAGAAATGCCCTGTGTATGTGATCAAGAGAAAGAAGAAGAACTTAGACAATCAAAAGAGATGCTCTGTTTAATACGAGGAGGAATGTGAATGAAAGAACTAAAGGACTTCCGTAACTTTTTGTTTATCTGCTGGAAGCACCTCAACCTTCCTAACCCGACTCCCATACAGTACGACATAGCTGACTATCTTCAAAACGCACCTAAACGTGCCGTCATTGAAGCGTTTCGTGGAGTAGGGAAGTCATATATTACCAGTGCTTACGTATGCTATAGGCTGCTTCATGATCCTCAGATGAAGGTGCTCGTAGTATCCGCTAGTAAAATAAGGGCTGATGACTTCTCTACTTTTACACAGAGATTGATTACAGAGATGCCAATCCTAGTTCACCTTCGTCCACGAGAAGGACAACGACAGTCCAAGATCTCGTTTGATGTAGGACCAGCTAAAGCATCGCACAGTCCCTCAGTTAAATCAGTAGGGATAACTGGGCAATTAGCTGGATCTCGTGCCGATCTTATTGTAGCAGACGATGTAGAAGTACCGAATAACTCCATGACCCAAGTGATGAGGGATAAGTTATCAGAAGCAGTTAAAGAATTTGATGCTATACTCAAGCCAGATGGAATGATTATGTACCTTGGTACGCCTCAAACAGAGATGTCACTCTATGAAACACTTCCGTCACGTGGATATAACGTGCGTATCTGGCCTGGGAGATATCCAAACAAGTCTCAGGTACTAAAGTATGAAGATAGGTTAGCACCAGTTATCGCTAACTCAGATATTGAAGCAGGAACTCCTACTGATCCACTTAGGTTTGACCATGAGGATCTCTTGGAAAGAGAGTTGTCTTACGGTAGATCTGGATTCAACATGCAGTTCATGCTGGATACATCACTGAGTGATGCAGATAGGTATCCGTTGAAGCTAAGTGACTTGGTAATCATGTCTCTTGATACAGAGAAAGCACCTGAGAAACCTATATGGACAAATGATCCACGTTATAAACTAAGCGACATACCCAACGTAGGACTTCCAGGGGATAATTTCTTTTCACCACAAGAAACTTTAGGTGATTGGATCTCTTATACTGGATCTGTATTGAGTATAGACCCTAGTGGTCGTGGTAAAGACGAAACAGGGTACTCTGTAGTTAAGATGCTGAATGGTTATCTCTATGTTCTTGAGTGTGGAGGTATCCAAGGTGGGTATAAGAAAGATAATTTAGAGTTTCTCTCAGTCATAGCGAGGAAACACAAAGTGAATCTTGTAGTTATAGAGAGTAACTTTGGTGACGGAATGTTTATGGAACTTCTTAAACCAATATTAGCTCGTATCTACAACGTAACTATAGAAGAGACTAGATCCTCTACACAGAAAGAAAGAAGGATCATTGATACACTTGAGCCAGTTATGAATTAGCATCGCTTAGTGGTCGATCAGAAGGTTCTACAGAATGATTATAAGACAGTACAGAACTATCCAGTAGAATCACAGTCTAGGTACATGCTTACTCACCAAATGACTAGGATTACTAAGGACAGAGGAGCATTAGGACACGATGACAGACTAGATGCACTTAGTATGGCAGTGTCTTACTGGGTAGAACAGATGGCTGCTGATGCAGATAGACAAATCAAAGATAGAAAGAACGACTTACTAGACCATGAACTGGAAAAGTTTATGAGTAATGTGGTAGGTCGTGAACGCTTTGTACCACAGGAGATAACATGGATGTAACATTTAATGGACTTACTAGGATAAAGACTAAAGTAAACTATGAGTAATACTAAGTTAAATATTAAGAAGAAAAGAAGTAAAATACAAAGTGATAAAACTATAAGAAACATGTTGAGAGACATGCAGATACCTAGTGAACCTAAAGTAATTGAAGGTACTAATAGTCACCAAGGTAAGAAGACTGATGTTAAGAAGAAAAAGAAGAAGTTTAAGATAAACAACGATCCAGTTATAGATGGTGATATTCTTAAATTTAAAAGAAGCAACAGGGAATGGATAGGTGGACCTAAAGTAGCATAGGGACAATAGGGGATATTTGGTAACAAAATGTGAAGGGGTGATCGCATGTCATTTATGAAGCAGCTCCCCTTTGCACCACTTAGCGAAACTCTCGGAAAACCTTTTGAAGGGCACAGGGAGTACCACAAGTTCAATTAAAG
>Ga0115105_10739464_pt1 | contig 12272 bp, 17 predicted proteins | sample CN18umnscriptome_FD_89648 | JGI IMG/M metagenome (GOLD analysis project Ga0115105, IMG submission 89648) | Marine eukaryotic communities from Pacific Ocean to study complex ecological interactions - CN13ID_155_C17_100m_0.8um Metatranscriptome... | ecosystem: Environmental > Aquatic > Marine >... | reverse complement strand
TGAGTATTATGTGCATTAGTTGCAAATTGTTGTGCGACTGTTGCACTCCCTGTTGCATTAGTTGCTTGTGTTGAAGCTGTTGATGCACTTGTTGCTGCGTTAGTAGCTGAGGTTTGTGCTGAAGTAACGTCTGCTGCAACTAAGTCTGATATTCCACTAAGTAGTGTTGTTCCAAAATAACTACCTGAAGAAGCTGTATCTGTAGCTCCTGTAAATTTTCCTGGTCTTGCTGGTGTAGTCATTATATTAACCCTCTTCCATTAAAGTTAACTTGGACATTTCCTCCAGATGCCTGTCGTTGTTTATCTTCATCATTTAATTCTTTTATTTCCCCATAAAATAACTTATCGTATTTTACTGCTTGTTCATCTTCTTGTGTAAATGCAAATACCTGTGCACATGCACCATATATAAGTATTCTTTCATTTTGATCTCTAAGCCAATGAGGAACATCTATACCTATGTAATTAGCTGTATTAGTTCCAGCTCCATCTGCTGCTGCTGTTGCTTCGGTAGCAGTCGCATAAGCAGTTGTTGTATTACCATTTACAAAATATAATGCAGTAGTTCCACCTGTAGTTGTAAGTAAACCAGCAGCATAGTTTAATACTGTAACTGCGTATTTGGCATTTAATGCAGGTAATCTTCTGTAATAATATACCTCTATATTTGATGCAGTTCCAAGATTAGAATCATTAAAACCTGGACTTAAAAACATAACATTTCTTTCTCTAGTAAAATAATTATTATTACTATATTTTTCACTAGTTGGATCAAAGAAAGTTCTTGCATCTAATTTTTCATTAAATACTCTTATAGTATTACCATTAGCATCAGTTTCTTTTATTGCTATTACTTCTACTAAATCATGTGGTATTTGTATTTCAGTCTTACTAGGATTAAGATTGTTTGCTACTGTTGTTGCATTTGTTAACTCACTATCAGTATTTACAAATACAGCTACATTTTCTAAAGGAGGAACTCGTAGAGTTCTATAAGCCTTATCTGCAGCATATTGTAATGAATCTTGTATAATAGCATCTGAAACAACTTCTTCATCTCTATTACACCAATTTCTTACAAGAGTAGTTAATTCTGTATATGTCAATGCCATATCTTACTCCTAAGTATTTACTAATAAATCAGGATATTCCATCATCAGTATTGTTTTTAATTTTTTCATATTATCTTTATCATTCATAAATAATGGATCATGTAGATTTATTTTATGATTCTGTAATATTTCTAAAGCGACAATATCAGGTATTGTTGCCATCTTACGATAACCTTTACTTACTCTACCAAAGTATTGTTCTTTATCTCGTTCTAATTTAACTTGATCTTTATATTGTTGAATATCTTGTTTTACTTCCCATTCTGCTGACTGTAAATCAAAGCCTGCCTTCATGCTTTTCTTTGGATTTACAGTAGCACTTTGGAATGAGAATTCATTTTCACGAGCCATGCCCTCATTCTCCTATTAAGTTGCTGGTTCAGTTATGGCTACAAATCGACCTGATTTGCCAATGTAACCTAACTCATCACCAGCTGTGGCAGCTGCAGGGTTAGCATTACTAGCCACTGCAGTACCTGGAACTGTAAAATGAGTTAACTTATAGCCACCACTAGTTACTGCTGTAACTCTAAATACGGATTCATTAGCTCCGTAAATATTACCATTAGCAGCTCTGATTACCATTAAGTCTGTCATATTTATCTCCCTGTAAAAATTGTGCCACCACCTGAATAGTAACTAGCCATTTTCATTTTGCCACCACCCATTTTGTATTGAGCTTTAACTTTACCTTTAGTTCCATTAGACTCATACATAGGTGCTTTACCATCATCTTTCTTTTTCTTCATCATTTCAGGACCAGTCATAACACCTTTCTTTGGTTTAATACCTAAACGTTTATTTCTTGTTTCTTGAGCAAACACAGCATCATAAGAACTACTATTTGTAATATTACTTCTTTTCTTCTTTTTAGCTGGAGGCTTTGGTGGACCTTGCTTTACTTTTGCCTTTGGTGTGCTATCAACCATGCCCATTCCAAAGTTCTTTTTAGTTGATGGACTATTATCTTTAATTATCTTTTTATCTTTACCTCCACCAGCTTTACTCATCATATATGCAGCACCACCTGCTAATAGTGGACCACTTACTCTTTCTACTATTTTTCTAGCCATACTTTTCTTTGGTTTTACTGCTTTCTTTGAAATATTTTTTGGTGAAGCATCTTTTAATTTTTTACTTGCTTTTGGAAATGCACTAGCACGAGCCATATCATCTGCTTTAGTAGGTGCTTTTCTTTGAACTAGCTTTGCACCTTTAATAGCAGTAGTTTTAGGTGGCGAAACTTTCTTTTTAACTTTAGATGTACCTTTTTTCTTAGAACTTTTTGTTAAGAATTTATAAACCCCTTTTCCAAAATCATAAACTTTTTTCATTTAATTACTCCTATAAATAAAAAAAGGGGAGACCGAAATCTCCCCTATATTTTAGTTAAGTCCGTAGATTGCTCCACATCCTTTAGGGTTACGTACTTCAAGAGTACATTCTTCGACCATCATTCCGATAGTTGAATCACCCTTTTGACCAACATCAACCTCTTTTAAAGGTCTTAGGTATGCAGTTGCAAACCACTGTGGGTCATAGATTAATGCAGCAAAGTTAGCCATATCAGGTCTTCCACCACTAGTAAAGTAGTTAGAAGCATGACCATCACCTAACATAGTAGTCATAGTGTGGCTTAAGCCCATGATATAGTTTGGAACTACCATAAGATCACCGAAGTCAGACATATAAACATCGACTGATTGTCTTAGTTTACCACTCTCTCCGATCTCTCTTTTAACACCAGTATCACTAACCATTAAGTCAGAGAAGTCTCTTCTTAATTTTGGTGATAGCATGATCTTAGACGCCTTTCCACCTTCTTCATATATCTTCTGCATAACAGAATCAATTTCTGTTAGCGATAATGAACCTCTAGTTGGAGGAGTTGAACCAGAAACGTTCACACTAGATCTTGGAATTGCAGTACCATTATTATCAGTACCAGCACCTGTAGTAGCCTGTGAAGGAGCTTCGAATTGCCCTACATAGTTTACAGTAGCTGTACCATTAATAAAAGATTGAAATCCACCAGCAGATCTTGCATTAGCATTTTGAACACCTACTGCGTTTGAGATATTATAAGAGTGAACCATATCATATTCTAGGTCTCTTTTTAACTCTGTACCTCTTTTCTTAAGCTGATAAGCATATTCGTCAGCAACTCCAGCTTGATCAACTGCTCTACGAGTACCAGACACAGCAATAGTCTTACCATTTATCTGTGTATAGTTTCCAAGTCTAGTTCTATGAGGACCAGTTCTTGCGAAGTAAGCACCAGTAGCAGGTGTAGCACCTGTACCACCACTTCCATCGTCAGTTGGAGCAATATAATCAGTACCTTCACCGATTCTTGAGTTGCCTGGAGCTTCTAGCTCATCAGTTTGCCATTCGTGATAAATAGCAGTGGCTTTCGCCTTTTGAATTGATGCTAAAAAAGGAGTTTCATCCCTTGTTATCATCGTAATAAAATTTGCAAGATCTTCTCTTTGCGAGACATCTTTGCCAGTACTTCTAGCTGGACCTGCTGGACCACCTGTACCTCTTACACCGAGTGTATTAGCCATTTTTAACCTCCCAGTTAAATATTAGTTAAACATTATTACCCAGCGATTGCTCTGCATAATCTCTAAGAAAAGCCATTTGATCTTCGTTAGAAGCGTCTTCTGCGAAGGCTTTATTTCTAACTGAATCAGCATAATCTATTTCTTTTTGAGATTTAGTTTTAGCTTTTTTAACAGGTGCTTTTCTAGTTGCTACTACTTTTCGTTTAGCAGTTCCCTTTTTTACACCTTCTTTAAGTCTTCTATAATCATCTACAAATTTAACAATAGATGGATCAATTACAGAATCTAATATTTCTTCTTTAATACCTTCATTAATAGCAAATTCTCTTATTGCCTTTGCTGTATTTTCATTAAAGTCAGGTATTAACGTAGGTATCGTTTTAGAAAAATTATCTAATTGCTCTTGCCAAACTTTTTGAGATTGTTGTTCAACGTTTGCTTGCACATTTTTAACAATATTTTCTCTATTACTTCTAGATTCCCAATATTGTTTTTGAGCTTGCTCTCGTTGATCTTTTAACTCTTGAACTTGATAAGTATCATTATCTTTTCTAGCTTGATCTATTTTTGATTCTATATCGTGATATTCTTTAGAAAACTTTTGCTCTTCCTTATACAAAATATTAGCTGAAGCCATTCCAATATCATTTATTTCTTTGAATTTGGAATCATATTCTTCTTCTAATTTTTTTCTAGCATCGCCAAGTTCTCGACCCTTATTAGAAAGAGATTGTTCAGTAGAGTAACCTTTAATAAGATCACTAAAAGATACACTCTGGTCTTTGCCATCTATTTTAACAACGACTTGAGCATCTAAGTCTAATTCATCTTGACTATAAACATCTGCTTCTTGGGTAGAGGGTTCTTCACCATCATCTTCTGCTTCTGTTTCTTCATCTTCAGTTTCAACTTCTTCTTCAACTTCTTCGGTTTCGGATTCTTCTGGATCTGGGTCTTCACCAGTTTCTTCCGTGTCTAACTCAGGCACTTGCTCAGGGGTTAGAGATTCTTCGTCTTCTGTTGTAAAATCAGAATTACGAACAATGTCAGCCAGCATTTGATCTTCAGTTCGACTATCCGTTGCGATAGAGTCATCCTGTTGGGTAGAGTCTAGTTTTGCTTCGGTATTCTTTGCCATTACTTAACCTCCTTAGGTTTTGTTTTTGGTTTAATTTGTTCTTCATACTTTTCTTTCATAGCATATAAATAATGAAGGTTCTGTACATTAAGTTTAGATTTACCTCCACTACGCATTGAATCATATTCTAAAGTATTTATTACTATATTATAGTTTTCTATAATTTGCTTATAATCTATGTTATACATTATCATCGTCCTCCTTAAGGTGTGGTATGTTCTTACCATATGTCTCAAAATTCATCATTTTCTCCTTAACACTACCTAGTGCCATAGCAGAACTGTAGAGAAACTCACGAGACTTAGTTTCATGGGGTTCTGTTTTTAACCATTCTAAAAAATAGTCTACTAAAACCTCACCATATACTTCATCAAAGAATTCATCCCTTTCTTTTGCTGCAAAATGACCTTTAACATGTGCTCGTCTTGCAAGTTCTTCAGGATGAATCTTATGATGTCCATGTGATTTTTTATTACCTAGCTTCTTCTCAGCTATCGGTTTATATTTATCCAATTTTAATTTTCCTTGGTTTCTTTTCTTCAGGAATTACCCTTTCAAGCTTAATTGTAAGTAGTCCATCTTTTAAATCTGCACTATTTACTACTATATCTTCTGCAAGTGTAAACTTACGAGTGAATTTCCTGTAAGATATTCCTTTATGTATTGCATCTTCGTTAGTATTTTCTTTTAAAGATTTAATAGACAAAATACTATCTGATACCATTACTTCAATATCGGCTTTATTGAATCCAGCGAGTGCAATCTCTATTATAAAATTAAATTCACCATCTTTTCTCATATCGTATGGTGGATAACCACTATTATGTCTATTATCATTATAAAAGTTATCTAATTCATTAAAAATTCTTTCATATCCTATCATAAAAGGTGAAAGTTGGTTTAATCCGTTTAATATCATATTATTCTCCTTATTAAGCGAGTTGATTTTTCTAGTCTTATAAAGCACTAGATATTTTTTAGTTAAGCTACAAGTGTATTGTAGATTACTTCAGCGTTTTGTGCTGCAGTTCCGTGTGATGTGCTAAGGTTTACTAGTGTTTGAGCACCATTATTTAGCCCTGTTACTAAGCTATAAGATTTAGCTTGTAAAGATAGACCTGACTGTACTACTGTACCAGCAGTTGCTACATCAAATGTAATTGCTGCATCACTATGATTAGTTACCATAATAATTCCTGCAGCTGATCCTGCAGCTGTAGTTATTGTACCAGATTGTGTACCTCCAACTCCAGCACTAGTTAGTGTTACTGTTGCCATTTGCTTCTCCCTCCATAGGTTGTTGTTGTTTTGGCATTAAAAGCTCTCTCGCCATCATAATTATCTGAGTATAATCAGGTCGAGATGGCAATTCGACACCTTCTTTTTGTGCTTTAATAGTTAAATCAGCCCATTCTTGAAAGTGCTTATCAATGGAGACAGCTAATTGTTTAGAATTGTCATCCATAGTATTCTTGCTTTGAGCATCTGTGAAAGTTACATTAGCTTGTGCTAACTCAACATCAGCTTTAGCTTTTTGTGCAGTTAATTGTTCTGTTATTTCAGCTTTTTGTGATTGAGATTCTATAGCTTCTTGTGCTCTTTGTTTAAATTCATCTGTAGAATAATCTTCAAGGTAATCATTACTATCTAATTGCATTGATTCTATTAATTGAGTAGCTAAAACTGCTGGAGCAGTCGGTTTAATTATTAATCCTTGACCTTGTTGATTAAGTGCTGGTAATATTTCAGCACCAAGCTTAGATAATTTTTGTATTCTATTACTATTAGAATTTTCTCCAATATCTAATTGTATTTCTACATCCATTTTATTAGGTAATTTACTTATATCAATAGTATTATAAACTCCATTAGAATAAATACTTTGTTTACCTTTCATATTTTTTACCATTGATGCGTATATACCAATTACTAATTGCTTAAATCCAGTTTCCCCAAATCTACGAGCAATATGCTGGATTCTCTTTTGAGCAGCTGATTGAACAGCTGAAAGCTTCTGTTCAGAATTTCCTGACACATACAAAGTATCATTTAAACCCTGTGCAGCTTTTGACATACCAGTAGCTTGTTCTTTTATTAATTGTAAATGCTCTAATAAAGGAACAGTACCAGTTGAAATCGTTTCTGGAGCTAATTGAGCTACAGCAGCAGCTGGATTTCCATTAGTAGGAATGATTTGTTTAGGCTTCATATTTTGTAAAGCACTAAAATCAACTACATTAGGATCAGCTAACTTAGGACTATAATTAGATAAGTATGTATTTTCTACAAAACCTCTAAGAATAGCAGTACTCGCTAACGTACTACTTCTAGTGAAGTCTGCCATTGATAATCCAAAGAATTCATGTGGAATATCTATTGGAACAATACTAGCTAATGGTATTTGCTCTGCATCTTCTTCATGTAATATATGATTATCAACAGTTATAAGGTGTTTTAATTCTGCAATACCATCACCATCTCTATCTACCCTCATCCAAGATTCAGTTAAGGTAACTTCTTGATTAGCTTCTAATGGATATGCAGTCTCGCCTTTATATCCTTGCCAATATCTTTGTCCTGTAATTTCTTTACGAGCAGCAACATCTTCACTATATTGACCACTTCCCATCCATTGGTTATCACCACCTAATTCTGCCCATTCTTGCTCTGTAAGATTATCTCCCCATTCAGGGTAATACTTTCTAATATCTGAATGACTCATTTCACTTTGAACACCTACAAAACTAGCATCTTCTATATTAGTAGCATCATGGCTAATTCTAAAGGACTCTGGTGGTATTAATTCTAATTTAATTCTACTTTTATCTATCTTTTTTCTCAATCTTACATCTATATATGATATAATTTCACTATTAGGATTGAGTGTTAATTCATTAACGACTTCGTAATTTTCGTCTGCGAGTATTTCATCTAACTTAGCTTCATCAATGACCTCATAGTCTTCCATTACGTAGTCGAAATCTTCTATATAATCCCATCTTATAACAGCATTTTTCCAAAGTAAAGAAGCTTTTATCCACTGTTGTAATATTTCCCAACCATGATTCTTTTTAAATATACAATAGTTAACAAGATTACTTGCATCTTTAGCTGATTGCCATGCATTAGGACTATCATCATAAGGTACAAATCTAGCTATTTTTCCATTATTTAAAAATAAATCTGATAATACAGCAGTATAGGCTTCTACAACTTCTGTTGTACTTGTATCTACGATTGAGCTTACACCTTGAGGAGATAAATGATCTAATGCAAGACCAGCATATTCATATGTACTTTTAAGTCGTTCTCTACTAAGATCAGAACTATTTAACCAATCACCAGAACTATTTTGAATTCCAGCTTCTATTTGATTAATTAATTCTTCATCAGTAACTGGTTTTTTATAACCTTTCATATCTTTCCCCTTCCTGTATAAATTGGTTTAGATGATTCCATAACCTTTTGATTATAACTATTTGGTTTAGATATTTCTTTTATAATTTTTTCTTTTTTCTTAACTGGTAAGATAGGTTTTTGTTGAATATATCTGTTCATTTACCACTCCTGGGTTTACTATCTTTAATTTTTCGACCTCCGAAAAACACTAATAAATTTATAGCTGTATTTACAGTTATAGCTATTACTAACCATGCTTCCCATATTTCTATTTGCATTTTAGCACTTCCATCTTCTCCTAGCTGCTTTACCTCTTTCACCTGTCCAACCTTTAGAACGAGCACAAAAGGATTTTCTTCTTTTTGCATCTTTACTTCCAGGCTTTACTTTACCTGTAACTGCTGTTTTAAGTTTACTTCCTGGATTATCTCTCCTGTATTTAGCAACACCTTTAGGAGTCATTCCAGCACCTTTTTTAACAGACAATTTGTGTCCACCACCTACTGTTTGACCTTTCATTGTTCCTTTATCAAAGTATTTAGGCTTTTTTAATGGAACTATTTTCTTTTTTGTTGCCATGATTACCTCTTTTTATTCATCCAAGCTGTTGTACCCATGTATGCACCTACAATACCAGCTCCAGAAATATAAAATAAATTACTTATATCGGCAAGAGCTTCTACTCTATCTAGAGGTATAAAAAACATTGCTAACGTAAATGTTCCCATAGAGATAAGAGTATATCTTGCCATTCTTAATTGTGCTAATTGTTTCCTCAATGCTGTTTCCGTTTCCTTTATTTCTTTGACATGAGATAGCTCTTCGTCAGTAACAATACCATCTCCGTCTTCGTCATATTCATTATATGCTGAGTCTTTTTGTAGTGTTTTTTGCATAGGCTTCTTTTATCTCATCCATTGTTCTGCCACACCCAATACATCTGCCATCCTCTAGCTTACATACTTTAATGCATGGACTTATTCCATTAAGTCCTCTGGAAAAAAATTTTCGACCATTTCTACTTGATCGTTGTATTTTGCGATTTGATCTAATTGCTCTTCGATAGCTTCTACGATCTGATTGTGTTCACCGATACCCACAGGGTTCGACAAATAAACCTCTATATTAGCTATATGTTTAGCAATATGACCTTCTGCGTGTTTCTTAACTGCGTTTAATAATTGTTTCCTCATTTTATCTCCTTGTTAATAATGGGTCTGAAAATATAGCAAATGGCATTTGAAAATTAGGATTTTTCATAAATTTAATTGATTCTTCTGGACTTAATATATATTGAGTTTGCCCTCCAGAATACCCCATATTTTTATCTATAATACTTCTTTTTCCAGTAATAGGTGTTTTAGCTCCAAAACCCATGATAACACCTTGTGGTCCAGCATATTCTTTAGCTACTTCTGGATTATCTGAAAAAAATACTTCACCTTTAGTTTTTCCCTCTTTCATTTGTTTTGCTACTGCTGGGTTTTGTCCTGTATAATATATTTCTACATCTTTAAATTCTGGTTTATTTTTTCTTACAGCTACATTCATAGGGTGATCAAAGAATTTTGATAATTGTTTTATAACAGCTCCAGCACTATTATATTGTGGTGATAATGGTCCTTTGAATAATCCTTTTAAACCTTGATAACCTTTTTTAAGTGCTCCACCGACAAAAGGTAAAGTATATAAGCCAGTTATAATTCCTGATTCTATATCACTTGGATCTTTTACAAACTTTTTACCATAATGATATATTCCATATGGTGTAAAATCTGCTAATCCTTGTTTAAAATCTTCTCTAGCTTCAGGTGAATTTCTATAATCTTCTCTTGCTTTTTTAACTGCTTCACTTTTTGCATAAGCTTTTGGTTGATATTTTTTCTTCATTTCTTTAAGCATATCGGAATAAGCATTTACGTTTGGTTTCTTACCTAATGGTCCTGATGGTCTTTTCTTTGGAAGTGTATCCATAACAATTCTCCGTATAAGTGGGCTTTACCTACCCCTTGCAGCCCAGACAAGGTGAGGACAATGGTAGAACTAGTGTACAGATCCGAGTTTATCTAACTCATCCTGCAATTCTGCATCAGATAAATCACTGGCATCTATTGTTGTCTGTGTTACATCTTGTCTAGATAACTTAGGTGCTTGATACTCTGCAAGAATACTTGAAACCTTTATAATTTGTTCTGTATCATTAACTTCCATTGCTTGTGTCAATACATACTTAAGAGCTTCTATGGCACTGGGTGCTTCTTCTCCCATTTCTCTCATAGCCATAATAGCTTCTTTAGCTATTTCTCTCTTTTGTTTATTTTCTTTTCTTTTTGCTAATCCTCTTTCTTGATATTCTTTTGCCATTTCTGTAGAATTAATAGTTTTGAGGTTAGCTAAAGACTTTTCATTCATAGCCATGTTGTTTGATCCTCCTGTATTGTTCCTATTTTTTCTTTCCAAGATACTGTATCATCTGTTAATCTGTGTTGATGTGTTCTATATGCTTCAAATGCGATTGCTAAGGCAATAACAGTATCGTCAAAGTTACCAGCAAGAGCACTTGTAGAGCCATTCTCATGTGAGACATACGTTCTTAATTCCTGTATTATTATATCTGACCATATACCCAAATCATATTCTTCTACTGCTCTTTTAAGATTTCCTATTATCATAGGTTTTGTAGAGACAGTAGTTCTAAATCCAGGTTTCATTCCTTCTTCGTTAAGTAGAGTGGCAGCTTTTGTTTGATAATATAGATTAACATAATTCATTTGCTTGAGTCTATTTAAGGTTGCTACACCTAAAGAATTACTTTCTACTGCGAGTAAAGCATTATTAAAGTACCTCCCAAGATAAAATAAAATATCCCCAAAGACACTAGGGTCTGTAAAATTATCCCTGAACAATGCACAGACTTCTCTCTCCTTATTTAATATTACTGCTGAAGAATAGTCTTGACCGACTCCAAGAGCTACATCAGCACCTATTATAAACCTATCTTCAAATGAAGGAGCTTTCCATATTTCAAGGTGTCCACTCTTATGATCCTCAAAATAACTACTTTCCTCATCATATCTTCTCAAATAAGAAGGAGCTTTTACTTCGTAATCGTTGACAATAGTTTGATCAAAGACACTATTACCAGTTACAAGAAAGGCTTCTTCTCCACTGCTGGGGTATTCTTGTATAAACTTTTTATCTCCACTCTCTCCTAGCTTTAACCTTCGCCAATAGATTTGATCTTCGTCTAATTCATATTCTTCCTGTAATGATTCTTCTTCTTCCGTTAATTCCATTCCCTCAGGAGCATCTCTACGATATTCTGGTGTTATATACCAAGGAAGGAAGATGGGTAAGTATTCGTTTTCACCTCTCATCGCACCTTGAAATAGTCTGTAGAATTCTCCACTAGCACCATTCGCAGTACTCTCCAGTATTACCTCCGTGTCATCAGCCTGACTAATTCCCTGGAATAATCCTGCGAGGATTTGTTCATCGAATTGCCAGAATGCCACCTCTGAAAGGTGGGCAATAGTCGGAGTTGTTCCTCTGCCTGCTTCTTTCGAGCCTGCTGTATATAGCCTATAGCCACTTTTATTATGTTCAAAGAGAATCTCCTTTGCATTAGACTTCTGTAGGGTTGGGGGTTCATCCATATTATCTATGAGATTTCGACTCATATTAAATAAGGCATCTGATGTGGCACTATCGTGTGCCATAACGACAGATTTAGTATAGGGTGCAAAGTAAGTTTTCCAGAATACTCTGGCAGCACAATAAGTACTGATTCCTTGTTGACGAGCTTTTAAGATAATAGCTCTGACCTTCCCAGTTTTCTCTCTCTGTTTTTCTAATTCTTCATTTATAAACTTTTGAGCATCGTTAAAGACAAAAGGAACAAAACCTTTTGCTGCATCTTTCGTAATTATTCTAAGTTGTTCATTAGCGAATAGTTCAAAGTCTTTTTCATATGCTCTTAGTTTTTTTCTTTTATATAATTCTTTGGATAATTCTAATACCCTTTGATTGGTAGTCATATTAAAGCCCTCTTTTT
>Ga0115105_10074050_pt1 | contig 12418 bp, 8 predicted proteins | sample CN18umnscriptome_FD_89648 | JGI IMG/M metagenome (GOLD analysis project Ga0115105, IMG submission 89648) | Marine eukaryotic communities from Pacific Ocean to study complex ecological interactions - CN13ID_155_C17_100m_0.8um Metatranscriptome... | ecosystem: Environmental > Aquatic > Marine >... | reverse complement strand
ATTGTCCTTTTTAGTCTAAAACCACAAGCCTTATTACTTGAGTTTGAAACCATTCCATTTATAAGTACTAAAATTTTATTGCTAGTTGATGCTGGTGTAATAGTTGCATAGACATCGGTTACATCTGTAAAGGATCCGCTTGTAGTTGTACTTTTTTCGGTGTTTTGAAATCTAGAAACGACTTGGATTATTGATCCTGTAGACATTGCTGAGTCTGGTAAGGCTGTAAACCCTGTTACAGCTCCATTTCCATTAATTGTTATTGTCATTAGATTACCGTCCAGTATTCTCCAGAGCCGACTGTTACAGTGACACCAGAATTGATTGTTATAGGTCCAAAAGAACCTGCGTTGGTGTTGTTAGTTAGGGTGTAATTAGTTGTCACTGTTTGACCGTTCTCCCAAAAGACAGTATCACTACCACCACCAGTCGCACCAGCGGCTGAAGTGCCCCATGATATATCTGTACCATCAGATACAAGAGTTTGACCACTTGAACCTACTGTTAATACAGCTGGATCACCAGATGCATTACCATAGATAATCTTACCTCTAGCTATTCCTGCCATCTTAGCAAGAGTAACTTGGTTATCAGCTATATGAGCTGTATCTATACTACCATCTGTGTAATGTTCAGAATCTATTGCATCGTCAGCTATTTTAGCTCCTGTTATAGCATCAGCTGCTAAGTGAACTGTATCAATTGAACCATCAGTATAATGTTCTGAGTCACAAGCATTATCAGCTAGGTTATCTCCATCTACTGCATCTCCTGCTAATTTAGCATGTGCAATTGATCCTGCTGCTAATCTTCCTACTATATCTGAGCTGGAAACATTAGCCATATCTTCAGCAGCTACAGGATGACCACCTGCTGTTGAACCGTCATGTACGACAAGGGTTTCCTTATCAGTATCTACAGTACATTCTCCTTCGGCACCAGTGAAGCTACTGTGTTGTGAGGTTGTACCTCTTCTTAGTTTTAATAATTTTGCCATAGTTAAGTCTGTACTGCTTTACCTTTAACTATTGCAGCATCTATGTCAGTAAAGTCTTCTGTAGTCCAGATAGATGTAGTACCATCTTCTTTCTTCCAACCTTTAATAATTTCTAAATGCCGCCAGTTACGTTTTATTCTATCCTTCCAATTTTGTTCGGTTTCATCTGAACGTTTGGAAGTTTCAGTATTAATTAAGGTTACACTGTCACCTGCTACTTTAAATATTGCAGCTATTTTTTCGGTTGTCCTTTCCATAATTAAGCTACGCTCCCAAAGTCTAGAATGAAACCGCTGCTGCTATCTGTATCTAATTCAAAACCGAGTCCAGGTATTCTGAATTTGGTGACATTTCCATCACCAACAGTTACTTCGTTTGAAACATCTACTGCACTTGCGGCTGCATCATGTCCCAGTATTAGGTTGTTGGATCCAGTAGTTAAAGCATCTCCAGCAGCTGAACCTATACAAGTATTATCATTACCAGTAGTTATAGCTCTACCAGCCCTATATCCAATAGACGTTATCTCACTCGCACTAGTAGCGTTTTCTAAGTTCTTTTCACCAAACGAGCAGTTATTGTTTCCAGTGGTTGAACCACTTACACCTTTATAAGCTTTATATCCAAAAGCAGCATTAGAATATCCTGTTGCGTATTGAGCAGCATAAGCTCCAATCGCTAAGTTTTGATGGTTTGTAGTGACTGATTCTAAAGCCTGTGTTCCCACTGCACAGTTGAATACCCCTGTTGTTATATTTGCACCAGCTTGATATCCAATAGCTACTATATTATCTGCAGTAGTGATATCAGTACCAGCATCATATCCTATTAAAGTGTTTTTTTCAGCATCAGTTCCAGTAAAAGAATCACCTGCATTCGATCCTGCGACAGTATTACCTTGAGCATCAGAGGTGACTCCACCTCCTCCACCTCCTCCGATTTCTTTTACAGTACCAGAGTCATTAATATATAATTTCTGTGCGGATGTATCTACGGCAACTTCTCCACTTGCAATATCACTAGTACCTGGTGTGGAAGTACCCCGCTTTAGTTTTATTGTTGCTGCCATCAGAATGTACCTCCATCAACCAATCCATCTACTTGAGTTGCTGTAAGTAATCCTGAAGATGAATTAAATGTAAGGTTAGATCCACTCTTAGGACCAAGATCACCTGTAGCTGCTGTTGCAAATAAAGGGAAGCAAGTTGTATCACTTGATTCATCAGCAACTGTTATAGTAGTCGGTACACTTGAACTAGGAGTAGCCCAGCTGTTATCCCCTCTTAAGAAGGTACTTGAACTTGCAGTACCACTGGCTGATAGTTCAGCAACACCTACAGCATCATCTGCTAGATGTTCATTATCAATTGATGCAGCTGCATAGTGTTCAGAGTCAATGACGTTATCACCTATCTTAGCTGCAGTAACGCAGTCTGCTGCTAAATGAGCAGCATCTATACTACCATCAGTATAGTGTTCAGAGTCTACAGCGTCATCAGCTATTTTTGCTCCTGTTATAGCATCGGCTGCTAAGTGAGCTGTATCTATGGAGCCATCTACATAATGTTCTGAATCTATTTGATCATCTGCTATCTTAGCATTAGTAATAGCATCAGCAGCTATCATGCCAGTTTCAACTGCGCCTGACTGAATAGTACCAGCACCTGTAACATTACCTGAACCATCGAATGAAGCTGATGTCCAAGCGACATCTCCAGTCATAGCAATAGTTCTACCATTTGCTAAAGCAGTTGCTGTAGCAGCATTACCTGTACATGATCCAGATGATCCAGATGCATTACCTGTTACATTACCAGTTAATGCACCTTCAAATGTACCAGCTACAAGTGTACCTGAACTGATAGATAAATTACCTGTATCTGCACCTGTAAAAGTACCTGTACCTACTATAAACTTATCTGCTGATTCATCCCAACCAATAAATGCATTGGCAGAACTACCTCTTTCTATAACAAGACCAGCATCATTAGATGGAGTACCAGAAGTACCATTACCTAGTTCTATTAAAGCGTCTTTTACGACTTGATTAGTTGTTTGAATAGATGTAGTTGTCCCGTTAACTGTTAAGTTACCAGACATAATTACATTATCACTGAATGTTTTTACACCTGCTACGGTTTGAGCTGTTGTTAAATCACAGAAAGCTCCGTTACCTCCAACAGTTATAACAGAAGATGCAACAGCACTACCGTTATCTCCAAAACCATAATAAAGTTTTTTATCTGATTCGTTGAAAGCTAATTCAGAAGATGCTAAAGAACTAGGTGCTCCATCAGCCCCACTAGCCGCCCTCTTTTTTATTCGAATTGTCGATGCCATTGTTAAAAGTTACCCCCCTCTAAGGTTTTAATGTTTTGTGCGTCGTCGGCATAGTATTTAGAGGCACTGTTTTTCCAATAGATTGCAGAACCGTCTTCTTTGCTTGATTGATCAAGCCAAGCTAATGAGTCAACATAAGCTTTTACTGATTGTTGACTAGGTGCTCTTGTAGCCGAATCACTAGCCATATTATCTTCATCTACAATATCTGATGAACTAAAGGCTTGAACCCAAGCACTACCATTGTAGAATTTAATTACATTATTGGTACTATCATACCAAAGATGTCCTTCTGATGGACTTCCAGGTGCTGAACTAGCTATCTTATATTCATTTGCATATCTAGTAACTGCTGTTATATTATCAGCTACGGTATTAATATCTCCACCAGATGCTGTTGTTAAGGATTCTGTTATAGATCCTAAGTCATCTGACCAACCTAATTCACCTGCAACAACTGCAATGTTTGATAGTTCTGCATCTGTTGGAACTGTTTTAATCCAAGCTCCATCATCATATACTTTGAAGAGATTCGTTGAAGTATTAAAGAATAAGTCACCCTGATCATTATCTGATGTAGGGTCAGTAGAACCGAATCTATATCTTTGATTGAATGAACTTACTGAATCACTAATTGTAATGATATCAGAATCAGTACCAATAGCTTTATGGTAAGTATAAGTATTTAATGTACTAGTTGTCTGTACAATAAGACCCATACCTGCTGCTAGAGTTTTACTCTGCATAGCAGAAGGGAATCCAGTAATTGTTACTGTAGAACCACCTGCTGTACGTCCAGTTGTACTAACTCCAGAACTATTTACTACAACACCGCCAGCATCTGCTATAGATACTACGGTACCTGCGTCATCTTCTGGGTCAGGGTTAGCATTAGGGAAGCTGACTTCATTACTAATAGCAAAGAAACCACCTAAAGCTGTTAATAGGTTGATTACCCATGAGTTAACAGCTGAACTAGTAGGTAATTTTGTTGTACTATTACTAAAACTAGTTTCACTACTATAACCTTTTAGACCAACAAGCTCATCATTATCAGTTGCAATTTCTAATAATCTACGCAATACTTGTGTTTGGTTATTATTTAAATCACCTGAACTTATAGAAGAACCAGCAGAGTAAGTAGCTCTTGCTGAATTTACATTTGTTACAGGTTTGATTATAATAGTACCAGAGCTTAAATTAGCCCCACCAATATGTATAGTTTTCGCTGTGGAATCTACTGTATATTGACGTGGATCTGCAGATTCATCTATAGTACCTGATTGGTACGTTAAAGCTACATCATCGAGGAGGACAACAACTTCAGTTGCAATGAACGTATCGAAACTCCCTGAGTAGCTAAATGTATTTGCTGCTCCCGTATTTTGAGAGTAGGTTTTTGTTACTTTTGTATGTGCCATTTAGTTACTTAGGAAAATTTTCTATGGATTTATTAGGGAAACTAAGATCTAAGATTTCTTGTCTGTTATCTCTAGTTTTAGAATCCTTACCATCTTTCTCAGCTTTCAATTGCTGAACTCTAGAGTATCCTGGGTGACTTGGATCATTAAGTTTCGCCCAAGCTTTCGACCTAGCTTGGTTCATGACATTATCTATAAGAGTATTATGGGGATATGTATTAGGATCAAGATCCCAGTTAGCTGGATTCTTACCATCTCGTTTCATATCTTCCATTGAATTTTTAATATCTTTTCTACCTGCTAGATAATTAAGAGCTTCTTCTACATTCTTAAACTTTTTAAATCCAACAGTAATTGGAACTGTACCTATTGCATTCTGGAAGTGTGCTCTAACATGAGCATCCTTAACAAAGGAATATCCACCATAAGCATAGGTTGTAGATTTAAGATCATAGTTACTATCTAATAGAAGCCTTCTACCAGGGGTATCATTACGAATATCTAATGAAACTGGTGATACCGCATTGAAAGATCTACCAATTATATTCCAATTTTTAATTGGCTTACCATTTAGTAAGTCACTCTTCTCTGGAAGTTTTTCTCCTCCAGCTAAGAATTCAGAGGCTTGGTTTCTATTTCTAATAGAAGTCCACATATCAGAGTTTAATTCTTTCATGTGTGGATTAACCCACTTACCAAATTCATTTCTTAAACCTGCTAAAGGTATACTATTGTTTAATATATTAGCAGCACCTTTATCTAATGCACCTGGTTTCATCTGTGCTATTTGCATCATCTGATCTAAACCAGACATATATGTTTTCCCAGATAAACCTCTACCTATAACAAATGCTGCAGCTTGTAAACGTTTCTCAGCCCACTCGCTACCCATAAGTTCCATATTATCACCTATGTCAGCGATAGCAGAGAAGATAGTATTATAAGGTTCTAAAGAAGTATAATCAAAACCTACATCACCTATATAGAAATGGTTAGGTTTCCATCCAGCATTAATCCAGTTCTGTCTTAGCTGTCTATCAGCAGGACCATTACCAGTTAACTGTCCTCCCATATACATTCCAGCAAAGGTTGTAACTGTAGCTGCACCTACTGCCTGTCTACCTACAAATAAGTTTCTAGCATTAGCTAAATCATCTGCATTTTCAATACCATATTTAAACAATGGAGTAAAGTCATCACCTGTATGTCTTAAGATATCAATAGATTCTTTATGTAATGCACCGAGTAAAGGAGTGTTTTTATAAGTAAAGTTCAGTCCATTAATACCTGTTCTAGCGAAAAGATAGAAAGGTCTGACTAATGGTTTATCTTTTAATAAAGTATCAAGTTCTTTAGAGAAACCAGTTAATTCAGAAGTTAAAGTAACCTCTTTAAATTGTTTATTTAACCAAGCATCTTGACTTAAATCTAAGTTACCATCAGCATCTAGAAGATTCTTCATGTTAATATCTTCAGCTTGCTTCATTAGATCTGGAGAAAACTTGGTATGTGATTCTCCTGCCACCTCTAAAGCTTGCCTCATACCGATTTCTTTAGACCTAGCTCTAGCTAATAACCACTTAAAAGTATCGTCAGTAGCCGCTAATACACGTGGAGACCAACTAAGAAGTTTATGGTTATTCAAATTTCTAGCGATATTAGCCATATAGAATGCAGCTTTATCACCTATATTACCATTTTTCTCTGTCCATTCACCGAATAAATGCCAATTCTCATCACCTCTAGTTGCAGGTTCTGAATATCTAGTTCTAATATCAGCTATATCTGCATTAAATTTAGCTTTTAAATTCTTTCTAAATAATTCAGTTGCTTCTGGTATTAATTCAAACATACCTTTTAACTTAGCAATAGAAGCTTTTTGACTAGCTATATCATTTGTAAATGGTCTGCGTAATGTAGCACCTGCAGCTTCATTAATAGCATTTAGATACGAGTTGACAGTAGTACCCATCAAAGCTCTCATAGGTGTTTTAGGTCCACTAAGGATGCTATTAACCATAACACCTTGAAGTTCTTTTATTAGTACACCTGTTTTTACTTTTCCTTGAAACTCTCCTCCACTAATCTTCTGCCTCATCCAAGCATCAAAATCCTTCCAGTTATGAATATCATTAGAAGCTTTAAATACATCTAGTATACCTTCAGCTAATTCATCAGAGTCACTATCTTCTAGTACCTGCATCATTAACCGTACACCATCCATATTTTCTTGTTGTAATTCTGATGTCCGTTTAGCTACAAGTTCGTTGATTTCTTTAACCATATCCTCAGTCAACTCACCGCCTGATTCTTTCATCCTCTTAGCAGTAAGATCCCAAGTAAATTGAGTCTTCTTAACCTGTGTTAAACCAGTTACTAAATTATTAGCGATCCTTCTCATAGGACCACCTGTAGCGAATATATCAGCTTTACCGATCATTTCACCAGCACCATTAGCTGTATCTCTAAGACTCTTTAAGAGACTCATATTAACAGCATCTTGTACCATTAAGTTCTTTGTAACAAATGCTTTAACATCATCTAATACTTCACCTGGTTTTAAAGGAGTATCAACAAAAGCATCACCCCAGAACTCTCTTGGATTTAATGAAGCTGCATCTCTGCCTAAAATCTGTTGAATTCTTTTTAAAGTATTTTCACCATATTCTCCTAACCTACGTTGTAATGGATTAAGTTCATCTAATTGGGTTTTTAATCTTGGATTATTCCAATACTCATTAAGTTTACCAGTCATCCATGGATCAGGTATACCACTTTTACTAAACTGAGCTTCTTCTAATGGTTTTAAGAATCCATCAACACTACCACCTTCTCGTAAAACTGCACCATCTATTTCATCTAGTTGATTATTAATATCTAATACATCACCTCTAATTTTAGCTATACCTTGACCTGTTTGATTTGGTCCATTCTTGAAATCACCATATGTTGAATTAAGGCTTGATTCACTCCATGGATCTCTTACCCAAGGACTAGATGGACCTTCTTCAGCTATACGTTGTTGAGATTGTCCAGCTTCTATCTTATCATTTATCTGCTGTTTCTTAGCATTTTTAAAATATTTTGGATTTCGTTGTGGAGTGGTTTTATGCCTTGACCATGGCTTGATGCTTATATCATGTTGAGCTAACCATTTAGAACCGAATCTATATGCTTCAGGAATACCCCATCTTGCAGCACCACCTATACCAAATAGAACTGCTTGGGTTCCACCATCCCAGACAACTTCATCACCAACATGAGCCATCTGTCTACCCCACGGGGTTTCAAGATATTGAGTAGCAGGTGCTCCATCAATATACCAATCAGGATGTGCTTCTGCATATGCTTTTAATATATGACTTTTTTCATACATATTACCGATGCCTTTTTCAGAAAGATCACGGAATGTAGCTAAAGGTATTGTTTCTAAAACTATTCCTGCAAATGCACCAGTACCTAAACCACCTGTAGCAACAGTAGTAGCAACAGCAGGTACACCATAATATGTCATCTCGTACATCATCTTATCACTCCAAACCCTATTGGTTGGATGATTTACTGCGTACCCAAGTGACATTTCATTATCATGATTATATACCCAATCATCTAATTTAGCATCAGTAGTAGCAAAGGTGTCTCCATCAAACCAGGTTCTAGGATCATTAGTTGCTTCACCTTGTTCTCGTTGTACTTGATTGGCTGCCCAAAGTTTTTCAGGAGCTTCTAATATATTATTCCCTAAATCAAATAGAGAACCTAGTTGACTTTGCCTAGTACTTTCGCCTTGCTCTTTCATTAAAGCATCTGGACCTAACGCTTGTAATCGTCTAGTACCAGTAAACCTAGCCATGTTTGTATCAAGATGCCCTACGCCATCCCAAAGCACACCATCAGCTAAGAATTGTCTAAAGAAACCTTTACCTCGTCTAAGCCAAGATTTGTCTTGTAAACCACCTATCCATTTATCAGTTAATGCTATTTCCTGTTCAGGAGTTAGTCCGTCACCTCCATTGGCTCTGCTCATATCATGCCAATCAGAAATAGTAAATTGACCATCGCCATTACGATCATATCTCTGAAGTAATTCAGGATCATTCCTAATAGCGTTGATAGTATTTAATTGGTTTTCTAAATTAGCATCCCCACCTTTCTCTTTATAATCTTCCCAAAGTTTATGTTCCTTTTCAATATAACCATAATTCAATCTTTGAGATTTAATAATCCCTTCTGGTAAAGGTTTACCGTTTCTATCTTTTATAAGTTCAGAAGGTATGTAACCATCAGGTGAAGTATTACCTGCATTAATAGCATGTACAATATGATCATTATACTGGCCTTCAGCATTACCCCAATCAAAAGGTTCTGGTTCTTCTGAGACTACTTCAGTAGGAGTTACTGGTTGAGTCTCTTGTGTAGGTTGTGCTTCAGTTGGTGTTTGCTGTTCAGCTTGGGCTTGGTTTTCTGCTTCAACTTGAGCAGGAGTTCTCCAATCTTGTTCTGGATAGGCTTGTTGAATTTCTTCAATTTGATCGTCAAGCCCTTCTACTTCCATAGTAGTATCTGTATTTTGGGTGTTAGTTGGATCAAAAGTTAATTCGTCCATTTATAAAACCCCTCCAAAGTTATAGAACCAAGGTGCTAAATTTTCTTCTTCATCAAAAACAGAAGTACCATTGAAGTTATAACAATCTTTAGTTGTATTCATAATGTATCGATTATTATATCTATTTTGATATTTCATACATGCTGCCATACGTTTAGCAGGGATTTCCATACCATTAGGGTCTGGTAAAGAGTTCCCTGTTTCATCTACTCCAGCAGCAATTTGAACTCCAATAGGTTTTTTACCACCATTCAATCCTTCATGTCCAGCAGCTTTTAGTTGAGCATCGACTATACCCCACCAACCGCCTTCTCTAGCGTTTCTACCACGTGCTAATCCTTCATAATAAGCTAAAGCACCTTTATCCATATATAAACCTCTAGGGCCATGTTTTTCGAGATTGTTCTTAATAGAAGTTATTTGACGATGACCATAATCACCTCCAATAACCTTACTTGTTACAGCAAATGGGTCATTAAGTATTTCATCTTTACCCATTTTAATTTGTCCTACTCTAATATGGCCAGGTTTCATACCCCTTTCAACTGATTGCCCAGTAATAACATATTTACTACCTTCGCCATTTGTTTTAATTTCCTGTAAGACACCCATTGAATCAGGTACTATTTCACCTGTTTCTTTATCTGTAACTTGTCGAGCATTTAAAGCTAAATGACTTGCTTGGCTGGAATTATAACCCATGGCAATATATTGATTATATTTCTGAGCATAATCGGCTTTTGCGTTTGCCATCGCTTCTACATAGGCAGGGCTTTTTTCATTACCTTTGATACCCATATTAGTAAAGGCTGTATCAAGATGAGCTTTAATCTTCTTATCAGCATCATGTTTCTTAAGAGCACCTTCTTCTAATTTAGTTGCTTTTTCCCTATGTTCTAATGCAGCTTTAGGATGGAATGTATCTAATTGTTCATGGGATATATAACCATTCTGACTAGCCATAAGAGCTTCAATTATATCTTCATCTTCTCGTTGGTTCCTATCACTAGCTGTTTCATAGTTAGAAATAGCAGATGGTATTGGTAATCCTAATTTACCAAACTCTCTTTTATATTCATTAACTCTTTGAGAAGTTAAACCATCTGGCTTGTTTCTAGCTTCTTCAATAAACTCATTCTTTTTAGCAGTACCAGCTGCTTCTAAAAACTTTTCTTCTTCATTTATTTTGTCAACATAGCCTTTTCTAATTTCTGCTTTAATTGATTTAACCTTACCAGGCCATTGTTCTGCAAAAGTTTTACCAGGCTTAACACCTAGCTCTTTAGCCATTGAAGCTGGCATTGGTTGGTTTAATACAGTCTCAGCATACTCTGGATTTTGTCTATCTATACCTTCTTGTGTAAGAATAGATTCAACTTCCTTCCAACCACCAGAACGACCTAAAAGATTACCTTTAGTATCTGCTGTATTAGAGGTTTTAACTAATAGATGTTGTAAATCAACAGCTGTTTTCTCTGATCTAGACCACTCTAACTTAGCTCTTTGCCTGGTATTCATAGAAGATTCTATGTTATACCGTTCTCTATACTTACCTAGTTGAGAATCCTTAGCTTTCTGGATAGTTTCATTAACTCCAGATAGCTTTATCATCTCATCTGAGTACCTATCTAACCCTAAATTGGTATATATCTTATCAGAATATACTTCAATAGCAGCTTGTTTCATAGGAAACGCAAGATTATTATCTCTTATTTCCTCTGCTGTATATGTAATACCTCCAAGAGAAATAGGTTCAGTACCATTCTGCATAGAATGAGCTAACTGTTCCTCGAAACCAAGCATCTTAGAACGTATCTGTTCTTGTGCAAAGCCTACTTGTTGCCAGGGAGATAGCTGAGTTATCCTATCAGCGTCAGGATAAGCTGTAGAACCACCCTGTTTTAATAGTACTTCTTTTAATTTATGGTATTCAAGGTCTTGTGCTTTAGCATCTTCAAATTCAAATGCTAACTCACCTACTGCTTTAGCTTGCTCAATAGCATAAACCCTTTTAGCAGCTTCAGAACCATTCTCATTTAACCACTTAGCCTTATCAAGCTTTGCTTTTCTAGCTTCAGCTATACCTTCTTGTTTCTTTTTTTCAATATCTTTCTTCTTCCAGTCCTTCAATGCATTAGAGAAGGGTGTAAGTTTCTGCCAATCCTGTGCAGATCTTATACGAGCTTGACCGCTTAGTCTAGCTTCTTCACTTGTAACAGCTTGTTCCTGTGCAGAGACTTGACGTTGGTTAGCCTTGAGCCTCTCGATATTCCTAGCGTATGATGCAGACATTAGTTGTTACTCCCCTGCTTAACACCAGGAGCTTTGTATACACCTGCATCTTGGAAACCTTGATGTGCTGTACCTGCTAATCCAAGTATCAGTCCAGCCTTACTAGGCCCAGATTCCATAGTTGGAGCTGCTGGTCTAAACCCATGTACTGGTGCAAACGCTACATCCATAAATAATTTATGAGAGTCATGTTTAGCAGCTCTATGAGTCCTCGACTTTTGTCTATTAGCATCATCTACAGCAAACATCTTTGAATGTATTGCTCTTGCTTTTTTTCTCCCAGATTCCATAGCTGACTTACCTGCTAATCTAGCAGCCGTAGCTCCTGTCTGGGTTCCTGCATAAGAGCCTTCATGCATAGCAATGATGGCATCTTCTATTTCAAAATCTTTTTGAGCAAATATATTTTTTAATTGAGCATCAGTATCAGACCATTGATCAAGCATAGCTTGGTATGTTCTATCCTGATCTGCATCTTGTTCCTGTACATCACTTAAGTACTTTACATTATCAAGATTAGCAGTTACCTCATATTCTTTATTTGCTCTATGATGGTTTTTTAGTTTCGCATTATTACGATCTCTAGCAGCACCTGTTTCAGCTTGGTGAGCTGCTATTTGTTGGGCTCCTGAAATGGCCATTGTAGCCATTGATACTGGTTCGCACACGGCAAAATTCTATAAAGGTTAATTGGTTAGGACCATGTTTAAGTTCCCGTAAGAACTTGAATCCTAAAAACTTTAGAAGTTTTAGATGAGCGGT
>Ga0115105_10597972_pt1 | contig 12441 bp, 1 predicted proteins | sample CN18umnscriptome_FD_89648 | JGI IMG/M metagenome (GOLD analysis project Ga0115105, IMG submission 89648) | Marine eukaryotic communities from Pacific Ocean to study complex ecological interactions - CN13ID_155_C17_100m_0.8um Metatranscriptome... | ecosystem: Environmental > Aquatic > Marine >... | reverse complement strand
GTAGCTTGTTGCATATTTATAAAAATAATCATTTATACAGTTAGTCAGCCAATTGACATAGAAGTGCGGCGCCACGCGTAATCCAGTGCGCCGGCGGTTTCTTGGTGGGCAAATGCATGGCAATGACGAAATTGGTGGAGTGACCAGTCGTCGACAGGGTACCAGCGCGCAGACCCTCTTTGTACAGCGGACAGATGTAATCAATTTTGGGCGGGGTAAAGTCCATTTCTGGTAACATGTGGAAAACGGGAAGTGTGTTGTTCATGATGCCATAGTCGGACTCTGTCATGCACATGTTATCATCGTCCCATTTCCAGGCGTCTGTAAATAGACCATGGACTAGAGCGCCATCTTCAGGCGCGTCCAAATTTGCGTCCGGATCGTCGCCTTTGTCAAGTGCGTCTTGATACTGGTGCTGATCGCGGTACATGGGTTTCATTTCAAATTTAAAACTCAAATGATCAATAGGCAAGTCGTACTTTCGCGCATGGGTCTGCAGGAGACCAGTCAAGAAACCTTGCGTGTAATAAAATCCCGACACCCAGTAACACGTCACTGTTCCCGTTTGAATCCATTTTTGAATGAATAACAATCGCAAGCGCAAATCGTTGACCCAGCTTGACAAAGGCCGCAACGATGGATAGGCGTACCACAGGCCGGGCACTTGATTGTTCAAAAATGCCACATAAATACTCTCCATTTGTTCGTTCATTACCACGAGACCGGCAATGGCCTTCTTCAAGGTTGCCAAGGAGGTGCGAATTTTGACCAGCAGTTTATTGAAGCGTTCGACCTCTTGCTTCAAGACTGTTGTCATTGAGTATTCACGTCCCTTGTGATCCAAGTCAAACAGGGACGCCTTGCCTTCCTCGATATCTAACAAAATGTCAATTTTGGCTAAGATCGCCAATGCCATTTCATTGACGGTGTCATCGGTTGACACGCCACCGGCACCACCCGAGGCTCGCGGTTGAAGGTCGAGAATGGTGTTGATAATCGAGGCAGTTTCGTTACGCGAAAAGGCCAAGTTTGCATTTTCGTGCATGCCAAATATCTCCGGCTCATCAACCAGCGGCAGTGATTCAATGTACTCCTGGTAGTCATTTAATTTCGACGCCACTGGCGCAAAGTAAACACCACTAGACGAGTATTTGTAGTCGTTGTCAAGTGTAACAGGGGCAAAGAAACGCACCAAAACGGCATCCAAACACCGCTGATCCCAGGCATCGGTAACGCGACCACCATAAGTGATCAGACCGGTAATATAAGTCAATGCGTCCCACGGAATACGGCCGCCCTTGCAGAACAGATCCAAATTGAGCAGACAACACTCGCGATCCGTGTCGTTAAACTCGTACTTGATGTTCCAGCCCAATGGGCCAAATTTCTTGCGCTCCTGGAGAATGGCGTGGAAGAAGCAAACGCCGAATACAATGCGCCGCCAGTCCAGCTTCAACTCATGCTCCTCAAATTGCGCTGGTTCAATTTCGGCAAAGGCGCGGCGAATGTTGGCCCTCAGACCTTTTGGCGGCTCATTTGTGACTTTGACCGAATTCTGTAGAACTGAAACGGGGAAAAAGGGACTTGGCATGGCCGACAGGAAGAGTCGGAAATCGGCATGAAGTTTCGCACCGGGCTCATTGAAACCCTTGACAATCTCCTCAAGTCGATTCATCCACGACTTGGCCAAATGACAATTTTGTAAGAAAACCCAATCACCACTTTGACTAGCACCCTCAATAAGTCGTTGTGCCACTGGTCCTTGACCCTGACCAAGTGAGATGGCGTGGACACGGGAAGTGTAGTCACGTTCAGTGGCGAAGCGTTGAAAGGCTCCCATCGGATCGGAACCAGTCGACAAGACAAACACCAATGGTGATGATTTGGTCATGTTGGCGTAAAGATCGGCAATGTTGGTGGGCGGGTTTTCGACGAATGCCTTGCCAATGTTTAGAATAACAAAGTCCTGCATCGCTGGCACAATCAGCTCATCGCGGAAAGTCTTGATCAGAATAAGCTTCGAGAAAGTCGATAATCGACCATCCCAACAACCAATCAACGCTTCGTCATCTTTTGGTGGTGGTGGCGCTGAAGGAAATTCATATCCCTCCCAGTGCTCTGGATTGAGTCGGATCTCATTTTCGCCCAGAGCTACATATATCGGTGTTCTTGTAACATCGGCCTTGAGACCGGTAAACAACTCGGGCATTGCATCCTCCAAATCGACAATTTTGTTCCACGTTTCCGTATCGATCCAGTCTACCGCTGGTTTTGGTGGTCGCTCTTTGTCCATGCCGCCTAGACCGCGTAGGAATAGTAACCAGTGGACGTCTTGGATGTCACCACGCATGCGCAGTATGTCAACAGTCATCATGAAACTGAACATCAGTTTGTGCCGTTCAAACAAACCACGAGAGACATTGGCATAAATTTCCAATGAGCAAAGCTCCATAAGTTGAACAAGGCGACGGCTGAGATCATCAATTTTCTCTGCTTTGGCAATGGTGGCGTTAAATATATCAGTGAAGTACTTCAAACTGAACTGGTACATAGGATCGACATTGGCCAACGATGCGACGACAAAGTAAAGAACGGAACCACGATTCGCCACGGGACGATACTTTTCGCGAGTTTGACTGATTGACATTTCCGTTGCTTCGGCATCTTCAAGTCGCTTGTCAATAATGCCAGACGTGATTTTTGAGTCGGCAAGCGTATTGATCAACGCTTCATTGTCAAGGATGTTGCCCTCGGAGGTAAAGAGCAAGTGCAAGATCTTGTCTTCGATACCCTTAAGCTGTTCCTTGTCGGCGTTGATTTTGACAACCAACTGCACACGTTGCTCCTCGAGATCGGGTCGTTCTAAACCGACCACATCGGCAAGTACCTGATCTTCTAAGCCAGAGAGTGTAACAGTAAAGTTAATGATTGTCACTTTGATACAGATCTCGGGTAAGTAGTGGGGATTTGACATTTTGGTCGTCATGTAGAAACGGAAGTTCTTGTCATAGTCAATGTCACTATCACCCAGTCGGATTAACGTTCGACCACCGGCAACGAAAGTTTGCTTCAATAGAATTGGCTCAAGTGCGGGATCAAGCGTTTCCTCGATCTCTTCCAGTAAAACCGGTTGACCAACACGAATTGCGTTTTCAAGCGTTCGCAAGAATGTCGGATCGGTGAGCTTGATCACTTTGAGTCCATTCTTCTGCTCACGGGAACGAATCCATCGATTAGCTTGATCCTGAGGATCAATCATTAAAGGCCAGCGTCGGGCGCGTGTGACAAGCAACGCGTTCTCGGTTGATACTGTATCACGTGGCAGGCCTTCTGTATTCCACTGCCGAATCTCATAGGCATCGCCCAAGATTGAAGCGAGTTGAACTGTTGGCGACGTCGGAATACCCAACTCAACACACTTCTCAAGCCACGTGTCAATCAACTTTTGGCGGTACTCCGATGTGAATGCTCCGTAGTAAGACACACAAGCGGCGGCGATGAAGACATCACCGACAACGTTGCCAATTTGTTCATTAAACTTTTCCACATTCTCACCCCATCGAACTTGTTCATCAGCCAGCGCTGTCGTCAATTTGGCGGCCCGCTTTAATCGTGCCTCAGTGAGAGCCATTTGTTTCATGAGCGAGTCCTTTTCGGCAACTGAGTTGTCGAACATAGCCTGTAGCTCATTGATCTTGTCCTCAACTGCTTGCAACTGAGCCTGCTTTTCAGCTAGCGACTTTTGGACCACATCAAGTTCAGCTTCAGCTTGTCGCAATTTGGCTTTTTTCGGTTCGACTTCGCGCACCACACGTGAGTAGACATCCATTGCACGTACCCACATGCACATAGAGCGACAGGCTTTGGAGACCTTCTCGACTTTTTCGGGAACAAAGTCAGGATTGTCAATATACTTCTTCAGCTTCTTCAACAAACCCTGTGAGATATTATCCTTGTCATACTTCTGCAAACTTGGCAAGAACTGCGAGTCACCCATAACAGTCTTTGCCGACTTCCAATCTGTCTTTTGACCCAGCAAAATGCACACTGCCTCGAGGACGGTTTGGACCATTTCTGGTGGAGTGGTGAACACACGCAACTCAGAAATGTCTGCTTTGTCGAGCGCATTGAGGGCATTGTTTGCCGCCTCTAATGCAGGTAATGCCTCATCCAAATCACGTTGCGCATCGTCTTTGATCGCTTGTGTTTCACCAGCTTTAATGTTGGCCACGCGTTCGTCTTCCGAGACAACTTCACGTACTTTGTTTGCTTCTTCCTTGTCGCGGTCAAGTGTGACCATAAGTTCTTCAGTTGCAGCTGACTTGACCTTCAAAACTGGCTCAAGCTCAGTCAATGTAGCCTGCATGTCGTCAATAACTTTGTTTGTTTCTGAAATCTTGTCCAAACCAGTCTTATATCGATCACGCGACAATACCAGCTGCTTGCGCTTTACTTCCAGCATGCTCAAATAAACATTGATCAATTCCAAGTATGACGTAGGAGTAGTGTAATATCGTCGTTTCAAAGCATTGTAGAACTCTTCGGCCATATCTGATACTGACGTATGAATCTCGACACACATTTTTGACAAGGGCTCCTTCAACTCGTCGGGAATGCCCTCCTCTACTGTACTGAAAAACGTTTGCGACACACTTAATAACGCATCACGCGGCCATTGAACGAACCAATCAATGGTACAGCAATTGACCAACGATGGAAACATACGGCAGCGTGTTCGGAATGCCGAGCCCACTGGGGACATGCAAAGAACAATATGAAGTTTTTCGCGAACACGATTGACAAAGAACTGCCAGACCTCGTCCCGATCACCCTCATTCAATCCCGCTTCTTTCGCACCGGGTCGACACATGCCCATTACTTGCTCCAGCTCGTCCTTCTCGAATAGATTGGGGACTTCGCCCGAGTTAAGGATGTTATTAATATCCTCGAGGAATTCTTCTACCACAATTTGCGTGTCTGTAAATAAGAACACCGTATCCTCGCCTTTTCCACCGGCCATTTTGAAGACTTTACGCAGATCCTCGTGAAAGGCCTCATACCCATAGCCACGGGTCAACTCAATTTGAAAGCAATTATAACCGCATATGTGCGCGGCCAGCCGAGTTAGTGACTGTTTACCCGTACCGCCAACGCCAACGAGTAATGCATTGCCACGCTCGGTGGTGATCATGCGTACAATTCGCGTCACATGTTCAATTGCATCGCGGAAAAAGACCAAACGCATCTCTTTTGACGAGTTCATATTGTAATCGTCCAAATAGTCTTCCATGACGGCCTTTACCTTTGGCGCAATGTCTGTCAGGTCGTCGTAAAGCTTATCCGCCTTCTCAGCGCCGATCTTCATGAAATCGCCGAACATAATTGGCTTTTCGACGAACGAGTCACCGTCGACCTCTTGACGGAAGTGCTTGCCACCGATTTCGGCGAGCATATTGTTGAAGTAATCCTTATCATCCTGATCGATAAGACGATCGTGGAAAACACGCGAGGTCTCATGACAAAAGAGACGGAACATGCCAAGTTCGTCACGAACCACTGATGGATCCGAACGCAGAATGCCCTGAATGACCTTGGACAAATCTCGCAAGTTAAACACATAATGCGACTTGGCTGGTGTCGGCAACAGATCAGCCTTGATCTGTGCATATATTTCAATTGCCGCTGAGACGACATTGCCAGCGGTGGCTCGGACGGTGGGCTGGAAATCTTGAAGGAAACCACCCAAAATGGCACTGAATATTGTCTTGAGCGCTTGTTCCGACGGAGATGGAATGGAGAACATGCCGAAGTGGCGGATCATACGCGCCGTCACTGGATTACGTCCACCACCTGGCGGTGCACAGGCGGAACAGATAATGACGTCTTGAATGTCTTTCCAAAAGAACTTCTCTCGATCATACAATCCACCAAAGTCCTGGTATTGCCGCAACAGTTCAATTGGCGGCTGCGAGCCGTACGTGTCGAGCTTGGGCATGTTGAGATCATCGACAAAGACGACAATTTTCTTGCCAACCGGCGCCCCAAGCAGATTCTTCCGTTTTTTGTCCAGTTTGCCCTCGATCATCTCCTGTGTTCGCAATGACGACGTTTGTGCCGAGAAGCCGACAAAGACGGGCACAATGTTTGATGACACTTGCAAAGTCTCGAGTTGCGCACGTGCGACGACGGATTTACCAACACCAGTCAGACCGGTAAACAGGACAGAGCGATTGACCGATATCAATTTGTCCATGATGTAGCCGAATCGAACTGTGTCAACTGTCGGGACGAGAATATCGAAGAATCGCTGTTCCGTATCATATTTGAAGACTGGAATAATTTTTTCCCAGCCCTCGAAACGACCCATACCACCGTCAAAGTAAAATGAGAACACGTCTCCGGCTTGTGGCAAGCGACAATCGGAGTTGTCCTCGACTTGAGTCCGAATAAAATTATCCCATGCTTCCCATCCATCCTCGGTCAGATTTCCGGCAATGGACCATGTGTATGAGAAGGTAAAGATTGACGCCAATGTTTGATTGGCACGTGCGGGATCCTTCGCCAAATTTCCGGTTTTTTCATCGAACAGAATGGACTCGATTAATTTGCACAATGTCATTACTTTAGCTTGGTCAACTTGAGCCATCATTTCACGACAATGTTTGCGCGCAAAGCGCAAGCCATCCTCGACATAAGCGTCGAACAAATCAAGTAAAAAGTCCTTCATGCCCGAGTTGAGTGTCTCTTCGGGAATACCGACAAGCCATGTTTTCATGTATGGCCGCCAGCCCAGTTCATATGGATCAATGTAGACCATACCACAGCGAGAAACAGTAGCTGGCGAGGCAACGGCGAGATCTTGGACCTCGAACAACATGTGAATCTCTGCTGACAGTTTTATACGCTCTGAATTGGCCAAACACAACATTTTGTTGTCATCCAATACGGTGTTCATGTTTTCAATCCATAACGCATCAACAGGACCGTCGCAGATGATCCACTTATGATCGGAGTCATATGTTGACGATGCCTTGCGAACTGCCATAGCCATCAATCCGTCCTTCCACTCCATTGTCAGCGGATCTTCCTCGCCATAAAGCTCACCCATTGAAATTGACTTTGGATTCATGATAGTTTTCACCACAGGCTCGTATTGCGCATGCTTGACGCCGAGTTCATGCAGTTTACCGAGGGTATCGGCTAAAATGTCATAACATGTGGTCTTGCCACCGCCAGTCGGACCAACCAACATAACACCATGACGTACGACCATCGTCTCGTAGAGCTGGATGACTTTTGAAGATTGTGCCGGCACCACTTGAAGGGCACGTTCAGCGGTACATTCCTTGATAACTTCCAAAAATTGACCATAGTCATGCTCGGGAATGTCGACGCCAGGGAAAAGATCCAACAAGATTGCCTTGAACAGAATGGCATCTTGGGTCAAAAACTTGGGCAAGTTAGAATCACGCAACGCTCGAATCAATGTGACATCCTCGACAATTTCCGGATTCTCGCGCTTCAATGATCCGGCCATCACCAAGACAGATTTGACAGCTCGCATACCAAAATCATAGTGATCTTGTTGAGACAACTGTTCAGAACACAACTTGTACATTTGCGTCATTTTCTTTGCCAGCGGTCGCGAGTTCTCGAAACCCTCTGAATAGAGGACCACCTCGGCGATCAGTCCATAGTCCGGTACCATCATTGAAATGGGCCTAAACAATGCTTTCAAGTTGTCGGGCAATTCTGTACGTCCTGCGTAACCAGGATTCATGGTGATAAATGCAGCACATGTCTTAACAAGTTTAATCTCGCGTCCTTCAAACATAAAACGCGTCAAATTCTGCGCCTTTGCATTGCGAATGGTGAGAATTTGTTGGGCGATGACGGATAAAACTTCGATGTCAATACGATTGAACTCATCGAAACATGCCCATGCGCCTGACTGGGCGAGACCACTAAAGAAGCGGCCCATGATTTTGTAGTCCAAACCCTCGGAACAGTTGAAGACGACACATTGGGTGGCAAGACCCTTCGCCAAATCCTTGGTCGTTTCTGTCTTTCCGGTTCCAGCTGGCCCGGCCGGTGCGCCACCAAGATCGAGCTGCAACGCGCCCATCAACGTCAAATAACAACGATCAGTCAGTGGGGTAATAACCAGACGCGGCGTGGCGCCCAAATACTCATACGCATAGTTATAGTCAGACGTTGACATGCGGACAACACAATCATCCTTGCCCGTGTCCCAGTAATATCGCATCTGGCGCAAAAACTCAAATGCATTCGCTGAGTCAATTTTCTCTTTGTATAACTCGGCAACAATGTCCCTAGCATGAACATCAATGGTTATCAACGCGCCAAGAATAGCACGATGAATGGCGGGTATTTCGTTGCGTACAATCGCCGCCAAATCATTCAAGTTCTTGTAGTTCTGCTGCAGGAAATCACCAAGCGCAGCAATTTTATCATGATCACCAGTAAGACACAAGGTCAGCTCCTTGCACCAGTAGATTTGAGACACGGTCAAGACGACTTGCGAAGCGTGACCGGCAATTGTCCAGTCCGGTCGGCTTTTGGTGAGGAAGTCTTGGACGGCTATTTTCGTGCATTTCTTTAACGATGCACACATCGCCTCTTCGACCTTGCCGAGCCACTCCTCGACGTTTCCACGTGCTTTCAACCCCTTGCCAAGTGAAACGGATTCCTTCTCTGGCGAGACCATAGCGAGTATATCAGTACTCGGCACCATTTGACCGGTTTGCTTGTCCTTTTGCGTGCCAAACTGCAACGATTTGATCGCATCGAAGCACTTGGCCAAGTGGGGCTGGACTGCGAGCGGATTACGCGTTTGGGCCAGGATTTCAAGCAGTTCTTCATTGGATAAGAAATAAAAACGTGGGAAAACGGCTCGTTTCGACTCCAAATACTGCTCAAGGCACTTTTGAATCTGGTCTAGGAGGTTATTGTTCGACTGGAACGTCTCCAGCAATCCGGGTCCCGTTGACGATCGAAGGGCATTTGGTAGCCGTTGCACCTTGCGCATAATCTCCTTCCAGCTCTTGTCAACAGCAAGGAACATCTTTGCTTCAGCGGGCAATTGACGTTGAATGTCAGGCGCCGAGAAAATCGACTCTAGATAGAGCCAGTTGCGTTGACAATTGAGCCATTCCTCGAGGCACTCGTTCATCAGATTCAAATTCTTTGTCCATTCGTCGACACGCTCCTTAATCGGTCCGACGTAGCGCGATGAGGCAATTGTGGCCATTGCGACGCGAGAATCATCGAGCTGAACTTGAATCTCGTCTGTACCGCCAAGAATGAACACGTCTTTTGAGTCGCGATGGGGCAGCACGACAAATTCGGTTGTCTTCCAAGCAGTTTCGACTTTTTTCAGCATGATTTCGAGCGCGGCTTCGCCCGAGGCCTGGCCCGAGATTTCTTCAATTTCCTCGGTGTGGCTGAACGCTTCCCACTCGTCCAGCAATAAGAGGGTCAATTGCCGCTCGTCCGCTTCTTCCGGCATTTTCTGGCCCAAGACTTCTTCAATTAAGGCCCAGTGACGCGGCTTGAAGGCCTCGTTACGGAGATTGGTGATGACGGACATGCGGTCTTTCTGCTTCTCCACCTTGTCCTTCAGCACCGGAACAACATTGTTCGGTGGCAAGCCCTTTTCAAGACGATGAACATCTTTGGCGTATTTTTGGACGACATTGCCCATGTCGTCGGGCTCGATCGTGTCAAACTTCTGATCGTACCAGTCCTTAATGAGCACGTCCCACTCCTCCATCGAGCACCAAAGCAGCTCCTTTAGGCGTAGCTCAGCATGGACTTGCTCGAGCTCTTCGTACTTCGTCACCTCGATTTTGAATGTTTTTTGGTACTTTTTGTACGAGAATGCACGCGATTGCAACTCGTCCATATCATTGGTCAGTCGCTCAAGTGTTGACTTGATTTTCTTCTGATCCGTTTTGATATCAAGAATAGCGCCGTCTTGAACGTCTTGTTTGATCACTTTAACCTCTTTCTCAAGCTCCTCGATATCCTTGTCAATCAATGTCGCTAACTTCGTCACATTTGTATCGCGCTCCGACACGGCCTTGTCAATTGCATTGCGACAATTAATTACAGCGCCACCCAATGTTTGGAAGAGTGCCACGTCTTGGGGTGGCGTGGGAACGTTGAACTGTTCCATCAGCTCGTACATGCCAGTGATTATTTGCGCCTCTCCTTCTAACGGATCAATCCGTGTCTGGATCTCCTCCAAAAAGGTAAGTGCATCAACATACTCCTTGGTCGAGCTCAACTCTTGCTCAAGTTGATAAGTGGCGTCCTGGGTCTCGTCCATGATGGCCTTCATTTTCTTCGATGCTAAAATCGGCATCAGATCGTTCACCGCTTGCATACAGCGCTGTGGGTTCGGCATCAGCGTATTCTTGAAGTGTTTGCACTCGATCAACAAGAAGCCAATTGGTCGTTGATTCGGCACTGATTGAGCGTCCTTTATCTCACCAGAATACTTCTTCAACGCGCTGGCAAAGAACTCGAGCGATGGATCAAGTGACATAAACTCGTCCACATTCATCTGCTCGTTTTCCGTGTAAAATGTCACCAGTGGCGCCAATGTCGTCGCATAGTTATGGGCTGATTTAAAAGCTGTGTCGAGACAGTCACGAACGGACAAGACCAACTCCTTCAAATTCTTGTCATCGTTGAAAATCGATGCCAAATCGGGCCCCTCGCCACATGTCTTCGTTTCGAAGTTCTTGTTGATCATGGGCCGTGTGAACGCATCGAAGAAGGGGTCCGGCACCAGATTAGCAACTGAAAGCACTGTCTCCTCAAATTGGGCGATTACTTTGGATGTGTCGGCGGTGAACTCGGCCAGGGTCGGTCGATACTCGAACTGACAGTTTTCAAGATGCAATTCGGTGATGAACAACGCCGGCTTCTCGTCCTCGACCTTCTCATACTTCCAATTGTCATACTCCATTTGCGAGTTTTTCAACAATTCTGCGAAGCGACCCAGCAAGGTCGAGACGGAATTGACGGCCAATGAATGCATCGTATTGGTGATCAAGTAGTCACAGAGGCGAATGAAAGCGGTGAGTCGACGACAGTGTTGCCGCTTGTTCGCCTGCTCCGTATACGTCATTTTGTCTGGTGAGTCGCCTAACTCTTTGCCCGTCAAATCGGCCAGTTTTTCGTCGTCGTCCACCTTCTCCGGATCATAGTAGTAGTCGTCAGGCGTGAATCCAGCCTCAAGCAGTGCCGTTCTGCATGCATCTCTCACTTCTACCCTGGCATTATTTCTGAATAATTTCGCTGCTTTGTGCACCTGCATCGCTGCCTGATACTGGTCGGCCATGAATTCCTTTAATCTGTAAGTCTTGTCACGATCCATTCGGCACAGACTCATATCCGATATTCGGTAACACATTTCGCGAACATTCATCAATGCCGGCCGCAGTGAGCCGTTGATGATGAATAAATTGGCGGTTAATTGTTTCTTTGCATTGTTGATTTTGTCCTGTCGTACATTGCGATGCCACGTCGTAAATGTTTTCGCCTTTCGAAAATTCTTGAACAGTCGAATCTCGGCCAGTTTAACATAGAACTGGTACTCCTGACGCCAACGCGCCAATGGCGTGAACTCCGTCTCCCCATCGACAATGCGCGTCACGCCAGTCGGGCCAATTGTCGAGTGCTCCATTTCGGATTTGACCAGTTCATTGCGCTCGACGCGAAAGGACCACATCGAGTAGTCGACGTGACTACGCTCGTGTCGCGGTACAACGTATATGAAGCCAAGCTCTGGGCGACGGGTGATGATGTCCGCGAGTAATAATGGATCAGATATGTCTGCTTGTATTATTTGTTGAATTAGATTATATTGCGCAGTCGGATCACTGATCGGCTCCTTGCTGATATCTTCGATGGTAATTTTTGTATTTGTTTTATGTGTTTTATTTTCTTTTGTTTGAATTTCTGATTTTGCTCTCTTCGGCCCCTTCGGATCGTCGCCCGTTGCGCCGGCTGTCGACGCCTGTTGCGTCGTTTTCAGCGGCGGTAAAAGTTCCCGCTCCCGCTTGCGCACCTCATCGGGATGCATATGGGCGCGATGCCGGGCGAGATTGGGCAGGGGATTCTTGGGCTCGGGTCGGATGGCGGCATCGCTTGCGTCGGACAGCGTCCAGGCGACGTTGAGTGTACGCTGTGCCTTATTCCTTTCCGGCTTCACCTCGAGCCGATCCTGAATAACGTTTCAACCTAGTTTTTAAACATTCTAGAATATCGACAAACTCAAATGTTGACTCCACTGGGCCGTCAACCTAAAGATTTATGGCGAAACCCTTGGTACAACTAACCCTAACTTGATGCGAAACCTTGCATTACCAACAAAGTCGGTAATTCTTGCAAAAAAAACTCGTGCTTTTC
>Ga0115105_11266205_pt1 | contig 12466 bp, 8 predicted proteins | sample CN18umnscriptome_FD_89648 | JGI IMG/M metagenome (GOLD analysis project Ga0115105, IMG submission 89648) | Marine eukaryotic communities from Pacific Ocean to study complex ecological interactions - CN13ID_155_C17_100m_0.8um Metatranscriptome... | ecosystem: Environmental > Aquatic > Marine >... | reverse complement strand
CTCATCCTGATACCTCCATAAGAGTAATCCAACTAACTAATCTTTCTGAAGGCCAGTCATCATTATCAGTTACAGTTCGGTTTGTATACCAAGTTGCTGATGCTCCATAATGAACTTGGAATGTATAAGTAACTGCTGACGTGGTATTTGGTGAATCCATGTAATTACCTACAGCTATCTGAGTAGCTGTAACTGATTCATCTTCAGTTTCATATACAGTACCCATTGCAGCTAGTCTGTAACTACCTACAGAAACACCTTGAAGTCCTGTAGCTGATCCGCCTGAAATAGATCGATTTATACGATATCTCCAATGCTTATCAGCTGCGTTACCTTCTCCTGCTAATTGACCGCTAACTAATATTGTACTAGAAGAACTACTAGGTGTTATCGCCTTAGTAACTAAGGTATCATGCCAAGCAGTATGACCACCAGATGAGGTGCTGACTAATTCTGTAGCTGTGGATGTGAAATTGACTACTTGAAGAATCTTACCTGCAGATAATGTACCAAATTCAAGTGTTCCAGGTGTACCACTATTCTTTAAATATTGATTAGCAGTACCTATAGTTGCAGGTAATTTAAGTTCTAAATCAGATGCAGGATTCGTTGCAGGAGCTGCAATGCTCATGCTATTTCCACTTGCGTGGGGTAATTTTATTTTACTCATTTAGTGTATTTATCCTTTGTTTCTTTGATTTTTGCTTTCCAGGCATCAATACCTGAATGGTAAATTAAATCCAACTGATCGACCATAGAAGGGAATTCATCTCTACGTTTAGATTTATAAGAATTATTCTCTAAATCCCAAGCATCTTGTAATGCTTTAAGTCCATCTGTACATTCTTTTTCAGTAGGTTTGGAACCACCGTCATGGACAATTAGGTTTGCATAAACTTTATTTTTAGAATCAGTCCATCCAAACCAACAACCTGGTCTAACAGTGACTAAGTAATCTTCTATATGATTTTTTCTGCCTGTTTTCATGTCCATGTTATGTATCTCCTAAACGTGTAAAAATTACATATGTTTGGTTTGAATTTGAATCTCCATAAAATTCGATAACCTGATCGGCTGAAACATTAAATTTCACCTTGCAATTAGATGTGTTTGTTACATCAAATACTCCTATAGCACTAAGACCAAACCAACAGCCACCACCATTATTTTCAATAAATGTATAAGCTTGGGACAATGTACTATAAGAACTGTCATCAACAGTGGTTTGTATCTGAGCTGCGATATATTTGGAAGTTATACTTGATTTCTTACCAACGCCTCTAAAATCAATCTGCCACATACCTGTACTTGGAAAAGTAAAAACACCTGAAGATTGACTCATCCCTGTCCCTATATATCCAGCTCCAGACGAATCTGCACGTTCCCAATTAGCGGTTAGGCCAACGGCCCCGCCACCACTTGTGGTAGCAAGATTGGAAGTGATTCTCCACTGATCTATCTCTCTAATTATATTAACACTAGAGGTAAGTGTATCTGTATCTACTATTCCATCAGGTAAGCCGCCTACAGAGACTCCTGTAATTGTCCCTGATCCATTTATTGCTATTGGCATAATTAAACTATTGTAAGTGTTCTGTTTGCAGGGACAGTAACTGTTTTACTAGCTGCGACTGTCATTGGTCCAGGGAAGAAAGCGTTGTTACCTGCTGCTATTGTCCAGTCATCTGCGACTGTTGCTGGGCATTCAAATCCTCGACCAGTAATTTGTTTCCCAGATATTAATCCTGTTGATGTTGTATCTTCAAATGTAAGACTTGCTTCACCGTCTAACTGAGTTGTAGTAGAACCGATAGTAGTTAGTCTATTAGCAGCTTGATTGTTTAAAGCTGTAATAGTACCAGAACTAGCAGCTGCCCATGTAAGGCCACCTGTATTACCAGATTGAGCTGTTAGGACGTAACCGTTAGTTGGTGAGTTAGATACCTTTAGATTAGCTTCATCTACTACGTCATCTGCAATTACTGTAGCACCGTCAGCTGTAGAAGTTACTTCTCCAGAGTGGTTAGGGTGTACATAAGCATTAGCTGAAGTTGCAATACCATTTAATTTAGTATGGTCTGCATCAGTAAATACATTTGAATCAGTTGCTGCTTCTACCGCTGCTCTTATTTCTGCATCGGTTTGATCTGCTGTAGCTGATGCCTCTATACCATTTAACTTAGTATGATCTGCATCGGTAAAGTTATTCTGAGATAACTGACCATCTTGTACTGAATAAGTTGTATTTGTGTCAGGAGGTACTTGCCAAGAACAAGATCCATCTCCATCTATACGTAAGAATTTAGTTGTACCAGATTCACCAGTTGAAAGTACTGCTGTACCTTCAGGAGTTCCACTACCTGCAGTAGCCCACTCCATACCATTAGAAGTGTACTTAAGGTATTTATCTGTACCAGAAGGTGCATTATGAATATCTAACTTAGCTTCTGCAATAGAATCATCAGCTATTGTTGTATCTACTACTTGCCAGCTATTATCACCTCTTAAGAAGGTTGTATTACCAGCTGTTCCTGTTGCTGATAATTCTGCAATACCGATAGCATCATCTGCCATCTTAGCATTAGTTATAGAATTAGCATCAATAGTATGAGAACCAGATCCTTTCATCCAGATAATATAATCAGGATGTGCTGCTAGGTTTGCACCAAAATGAATACTAGATCCATCAATACAGAATCCATCATTAGATCCTATTGATGTACCAGTGTTAGGTTCCTGTAAGACACCAGCTATACTAATAAGCATGGCAGCTGCTTGGTTAGGAGACACAGCAGTTGTTGTGCCTTTAGTAACTAACTCATAATCAGCTGAACCTGCAGAGAATGCTCCGCTGGTATTGTTATGTGCTTTAAGTTCTAAGTATTGATAATCAGTTGTAACTGCTCCACCACCACTACCAGAAATGGTAATAGTTTTAGTTGCTCCTGTACCACTAGCTGTTACTCCAGAACCTACAAAGTTCAAGGTTGTTGCAGCTGTAGATAAAGCAGATCCTTCATCTTGTACTGTTACTTCACCACCGCTTGCAGCAATGGTTACTGTATCTGTACTATCGTTGGTTGTAATAGTTACATTACTACCACCTGCCAATGTTAAAGTATCTGTAGCTGCATCTGCGGCTACTGTAGTTTGACCACTTACAGCTACGTTAGAGAATGCATTTTGGTTTGCTTGACCACCGCCACCACCACTTGCTGCTGCCCACGTAAGGCCACCTGATGCACTTGATTTAGCTGTTAGTACATAATCATTAGTAGGACTATTATCAACTTTTAAATTAGCTTCATCAATTACATTATCTGCAACAACTTGTGCTCCATCAGCTGTTGATGTAACCTCACCACTATGATTAGGGTGTACATAATTATTAGCAGAAGCAGCTATACCATTAAGTTTGGTATGATCAGTATCAGTAAATACATTACTATCTGTGGCTGATTCAACTAATGTTCTTATTTCAGCAGCTGTTTGATCAGGTGTAGCAGCTGTTGTAATACCTGCTAATTTTGTTTTCTCTGCATCAGTAAAGACATTACTATCAGATGCATTACCTACTGCTGTTTTTATTTCAGCATCAGTTTGATCACCTGTAGCTCCTGCTTCTATTGCATCTAATTTAGATCCATCGCTAGCTATATCTCTACCATCTACAGTCCCTGAAACAATGATATTTCCAGTAACTGTTGTAGCTCCAGCAGCAAGAGTACCACTTGTAGTAACTGCTTGAGATCCGAAATTAGGATTTATTTTAGTACCAGCAATAGCAGCTGTATCTGAAATATTAGTATTAATTAACTGTCCCTTACCTTCAGCTGTTGCAATATTACCAGTTTGTATTGTATTATCATTTTCCTGTGCATGATAAAGTAATTGTAAATTATTATTATTTAAGTCTGTAGCTCTGATAGATGATCCTGCAGCAAATGTTGCTTTGGATGTGTCTACATCAGTATCCCTATAAATATGGATGTTATTAGTACCATTAGGAGGTATGTTTCCACTTGTGAAAACTATATTAGTACCAGTAACATTATAATGTGTTGATTCAGTTTTTAATGTGCCTCCTACGTATACTTTAATATCAGAGGTCTTATAATATGGAAATGTATAAGCAAAGGAAGTGGTGGAGGCATTCCCGCTATAAAAATGTTCAGTTGTTACGGCCATGTTTAATATTTAATACAGGCTAAAAGAGCCACGTTTCTTGGTCTTGATTCATTACCACCTTCGTTTGCTATAGTTAAAGAGGTTGTTGTAGAAACAGAAATACCTGTTGTACTACTATTTGTACTATGGTTTCCTGCTATAGACCCATCTCCTGATTCATTTGGTCGTAGATCTTGATGATCAGAATTAGTATAAGTAATTGTATGAGAGTGTCCTGGGTCAGTAACACTTGAACTAGAACTAACACTTGAACCAGTATGGTTGTGTTGTTTATTCTGATCACTCTGAGTAGATTTTATACTTCTACCACTATCTGTACCCTTACCATCATCCCAACCTCTTATAAACTCTCCTCTTAAATCAGGTAAAGTAGAACCTACTATTGCATATAATTCACTAAAATCAGCTGTTATACTTTGTGTAGTTCCACTACCATTAGCAATTGCATCTCCATTAGCTTTTAAATAACCTGCAGGAGCTGAAGAACCAGCATACCATATGACAGTACCAACAGGATTAAAACCTCCTGGAGTTACTTTAGCACGGGTTACAGCATTATTAACTATCTCTGCAGTATTGACTGAGTTATCAGCCATCAATGAATTTGTAATATTATTAGCTTTAATGAAAGCTGTTTCAATAGCATCATTAGCTAATTTTTCAGTAGTAACACTATCGTTAACTAACTCATTAGTACCCACACTGTTGTTAGCCATCATAGCTAATTCAATAGCATTGTTATTAATGACATAATCAGTAGAACTGTTAATCTGTATATCCCCTTTATTACCTAAAGAGAATGATACAGAGTTATCAGTTTTTAATGTTCCAAATTCCTGAGCTGCATACAGTAATTGTGTATTGTTTGTATTTAAGTCTGATGCTCTAATAGAACTACCAGCTGCATATGTAGATTCAATAGTATCTATATCTGTGTCTCTAAAGATACGTATAGTATCATTATCAGCTGGAGCTGTATTAAAGTTAATAGTTGTATTAGCTCCAGATTGAACTATAGTATAATCAGTTGTTAATTGTTTTGTAACATTATTTAATTGTACCTTTAAATCAGTAGTAGCTAGGAATGGGAACCCTACATTAAAGTCTCTATTACCAGTCACTGACTGAGTATAATTTGTTTCCGTTGTGTAGGTCATTTACCTATGTTAAGTGTTTCTGTAAGTCCAGCGTCTTCGTAAAGTTGGTTTAATTGTCCTGTTTTTTGTTTACGATCAGCATCTAATTTTGCATACTCACGTTCTCTAATACCAGATCTCATCGGATCATCTAAGTCATTCTCTGCTAATCGTTTTGCAGTGGTATATGCTTGAGTAATCCTAGTAAATATATTTTCATATTTAGCAGTATCTAATATTTCAGATGAAATTGAACCTCTACGTTGAGCTTGTATAATGTTAACAAAACCTTTATAAGTTTTACCATCAGGACTAGTATAAGTTAATTTATTAGCATCTCTCATTATCTCTGTAAGCTTTTGTTTATAAAGACCCATCTCACCTATTTTTGTATTAATAGCGGTAATTTCATGATTCTCTAATACAGCACCTCTTTGACTCATTCTTAAAACAGGTGAACTATTATATTCAATATCAATTAAGAATTGTCTTTCTTTAGAAGGTTGAGAAGTAACTTTTATCGGACCTCTATTCCATACTCTAAGAAGCCAATTATCTTCTTTACCTATTTCTGATCCATCAACAGGATCAACAACACTAGGTAAAGCACGTTCAGGATCAAAAGCATCTAACCAAGCATTTCTATTCCTTAAATTATCATTTAATTCAGAACGTATTTGACGTAATTGTGGATACATTACTCTACCTAATTCATTTCTTAAACTACCTAAAGGTACTAAGTTATTACCGAAACTAGAAAGAAATCTAGTTGCAGCTGCTCCATTACCTTGTAATACATCATACATAGGTTCTAGTTGAGAAAGAATAGATCTATTAGTAACAGCGGCACCTAATACAAAAGATAATTTATTATATAAATCTTCTTGCATTCCAGTTGTTAAATTATCAAAGTTATCAACAACATCAACTGTTAATGATAACCAGTCTCCTATTGGACCCATCCATTCATAACTAACTTGTTTATCAGTCCCTGGTACTTTACAAGACTTAGGCTTCCATCCACTACGTACTCTCATAGCTTGTCTGGATTTATCGTAATGACCATTACCAGTACATCTATCACCAGCGGCGGCAAATCCAGCCATTGTAACCATAAGACTTCCTAAAGCAGCTTTACCTTTAACTTCAGCTCTAAGTGTTTCAAAAGTATCTAATGCAAACTCATCTACTGGTTTACCTTTACTTTGTAAAATTTCTTTTATTTCATCAAAGGAAAATTCTTTAGATGTTTTTCTTCCTAGTGGTCCCCACATTTTCTGGTAATCACTAGATAATATACCAGCTGGACTCCATTTACCAAAGGTATCAATCACGTTAGCAGTAGTTCTAGGGAACCATATAAAGGTTCTAGCGGCAGGGAATCGTTTAATAAATTGATTCATACCATCTACAACTGGTGAGTCAGCATTTAAAGCTATTTCACTAGTAGCAGAATTTACAGCATCATTAGTTATCATACCATTGGAATCAAACCAACCATTATATATTTCATCAGCAGCTTTCTTTAAACTCTTTTCAGTAATTTCTTCACCTGATTGAGCTAATTTATTAAATGCTATATATTTAGCTTCAGTATTAGCCATTATTGATTTAGTAAAACCATCTAAAGCTGTCATAGAGTTACCACCAAATCTAAGAACAGGATCTTTAGATAAAGCATCTAAATCTTCAAAGACACTGAGTAACATTTTACCACCATCTTCTCCATTTGCAGATGCTGCATCAGCCCATGATCTAAAGATATCTAATCCTTTTTCAGTTTCTCTAGCTATATCACCACGCATTACATAACTTACTTCATTTGGATTATTAGCAGCTTTTCTAAAAACAAGTCTCATATGCCCTAATGATTTTTGTAATGTATCATCAAAAGAAAAATGAGCTACCATAGCTTTCTTAGCTCTAATAAAATCTCCTTGAACTACTGCACCTGTAACCGTAGCTAAACCTTTACCTAATAAACCTGTTAAGTTACCTACTCCAGCAGCTATAGGTGTACTTGTAGCAGATAATGCAGAGTTAAATATATTACTCCACATAGCTTTATTTATTATAGAAGGTACTTCAGGATTAGAATCATATGCAGCTTTTTTAAATGTAGCTAAATTTTCTCCTACCCAGTTATGTAGTTTAAATAAAGTGTCTACATTACCATCAGTAAATTCATTAGCTAATAATAAAGGTTTAAGGAATTCAGGGTTTTCTCTAGCAACAGTTTTTAATGTTTGAGTCCATTCTTTAACTTTAGGTATTAAATCAGTTAATTTAGAACTAGTATTATTTAGAATAGTATCAGCAGCTGCATTAATAATTTCTTTATCACCAGTCTCTGCAGCCGACTTCCATGCATTCATATGAGAGAACATAGAACCAGCTTCAAAGTTAGCTAAACCTTTTTCTACCATTAATACTTCTAATCTATCAGCCATTAAATCAATAGCTCTATTAATAGAAGAACTACCTTCCATAAGTCTAATACCTTCAGACATATCAGCTATTTGACCCGCTTCAGATGTAACTAAATAAGCTCTAGCTTTCTGTACATCTAAATCAAGCATCTGTGCTTTTAGTTGTGTAACAGCACCAGCTATGCCTTTCTTACCAACAATACGTATGGCTGAATCATCCACTGCTCTTTTGAATTCATCTAATAGACCAATGATTTCATCAGGTGTTACACGTGGGTTTAATAAGGTAGCTGCTAATTTTTTACCAGCAGCATCCATGATCTTAGATGAAATAAATTTGTTAGATTTAAGTTTTTTACTAAAAGATCCGCTTTCTTTTAACTGTTCTGTTAACTCACTAACTAAAGTACGTTTACTTAAATTATTTAATTCAATACCTTCTTTACGTGCAGCTTCATGAATAAGATTACCGATCCTACCCCATGCAGTATCTATATTATTTTGAATCTGTGCGGCATCAGCTTGAGCACCAACGATACCATCAGCATCTTTAGTACGAACTAATGTATCACCTTCATCTAATAAATTTGAATCAATAGGAGTTTCACCTTTACTTAAATAATAATCATTAAGTAGGTTAAGTTCTTTTTCTTTACGTGCATACCCTCTAAGAACTTCATCTTCTACAGGGTTATCAGAGAACTTGATATCAGTAAATTCATCTTTAGTTAATTCATTAATATTCTTCACACCATTTTCTTTTGATGGTATGAATTTAGAAGTACGTTTAACACTACGTCCAGCTTTAGTTAAATAAGCTGCACCTTCTACTATGCTAGATAGTACTCCAAAGATAGCACCCTCATTAACGTTCTTAGCACGTTTCTCTCCAGCTGAATCATCTTCATCTGTAGCGATACTATTAGGTATCCATTGAAATGTCTTAGGCCAGAAACTTTTTAAAGTACCAGCTAAGTTATCATCTTTTTGGTTTTGTTCAGCTACATAATCAACTGTACCAGCTGTACCTATATCAATACCAAATTTAGAAAAGTATTGAAAAGATTTTGAATTACCTAATTTATAAAGCCATGGTGCTTTTTGAGCCATAGCTCCACTTGCATGTAATTTAGCACCACCTTGTAATGCCATACTTCTAAGACCAAGTGAAGGTATTATTAATCCTGATATATTACGTACAGCTTGAGATACTTTATCTTCATACTCAGGTAACTTAGGAATATTTGGAATACCTTTAGGACTGACAAAATTAATAGTATCAGTTACAGTATCTAATAAACCAACAGCAGGTGCTATACCCTCGTATAAGTTTTTAGGCATACCAACCATAGTACTTTGAGCTATATCTTGTACAGCTCCTACTACACCTGGTCTTGGTACAAAACCTTCTTCCCCAACGGGTATGTATTTTTGTTTACCTTCCGTAGAAGGTTCTTGTGTTGTGTTAGAGTTTGCGGGGACATCCGTAGATGTTTCATCACCTTCTGAAGTATTAGTTAACTGGTTAATTCCAGATTGTAATTCTTCTAAAGATGGCAACTCTAATTTTGTATCTTCTTCCATAGTTACTTGTTACCTAATTCATTCATAGCAATTCCAGCTTCAGTTTTACCAAATTCTGCAGCTTCTTGTTCAAATTGAATCTCTCCTATTTGTGTTATAAGCTGCTCATATGCTGCTTCCGAATAACCAGATTGATTTAAAAATAAAAATAATTGTTTATAATCATTTTGACTGAAATCTCCAATACCTTTGTATTTTAATTTATTTTTCATATTTAAAGCAAAGGTTGTTTCAGTTACAGAATCAGTATTAACATTACTAAATGCTTCATCTAGTTTTCCTTTTAAAATAGTATCAGGATTATCTTTAGGATTGTATTGTTCCGTGACACTGTTTAAATTCATCAGTTCAACAAATGCTTTATCGTTTTCATTTTTACTTTTTTTTAAAGAGTTAATAGCATGTTCTAAAAGAGCACTAGGGTTACTTTTAAAACCTTCTGCCTCTGCAAGAGTTAGTTGTTTAGAATTTAAATATCCATTTTGCAATATACCTGAAATATCATCATGAGACAAAAGTGCATTTGGTGTTTGATATCTTAACTCACGATTATATACACCATTGGTTTGATATTTTTGACGTTCTTCGCCGTTCTTATGTAACCATTTTTTAAGGTTTATTGGTACATTATGTTCATCATCAGTACGTGATAAAATATCTAAATATTTACCATAATTTTGATAGTCTCCAGTGTTTTCATCAACAGCAAATTTACCAGAACTTTCTCTTTGTGTTAAACCTCCACCATTAGATTGCCAATAAGCTTGAGTTGCTTGATAACTATCTAAACTTATTTTATCTAAATCTATAGGTTGTCCTTTAGAAACAGTATAGGCATCTCTAACTCTTTTAGCAAAATCTTGAGTTTGAAATCTATTTAGATCTTTAGCTACCCAACCAGCTAATACTGTAGGTTTACCTTGACCAAAGGTTTGTTCTGTTCTTATTTTATTAACTAAATCTTCATTAGCTTTTTCTTGTTTTGTAAACTCAGTTTGGTCTTTAGCATCTTTTAATTGTTCCGCTTCTTTTAATAATAAGTTTTTAGCTGCAACATTTTTTACTTTTTTTTTAATTTCTTCTATTTTAGTATCTAAATTACCATCATTTCTAACACTAGCATATTCTTTAATAACTTGATTTGCAGCAGCTGGAGATTGATCATTATCTCTAATGTCTTCTAATAATTCAATCTTCGCATCTTTACCATCTAAAGTACTAACACTAAGTTTTTGTATGTATTCATTAATACCTTTAGTATCAGAATTATCTTTTGAAAATTCTAAATACTTAGATTGAAATTCAGCTGTATCAATAGCTTGTTTTTGTTTATATTTAACACCTTCACCTTCAGTAACAGCTCTAAGTAAATGAGCTTCCATCTCACCATCTTTATCAAAAAAAGCATCAGGTAAAGTTTTACCAGCTGGATGATCTATTTCTCCTGATACTAATTTATTTAACATATCTCTAGTTAAATCACCAGCTTGACCCATATCATATAGATCTTTTACTACACTTTCAGTTGCAAGTTGAATAGAAGTTTTATCATCAGTTGGATTTAAACCTACAGCTCTATCAAGAATAGTACTTTTAAGAAGCCCTACACCATGAGATGCATCAGAACCTATTTGAGTTAATGGAACTAATTGTGTTTTAAATTCAGAGGCTCTACTTGATAGTTGTAAAGCTTTTGTTTGGGTTTTTTTAGTACCACTGGTAACACTTACCATTCTATCTATTTCATCTGAAACTGTATCACCCCAATGTCCTGGTGACATTTGTAATGGTTCCAGATAACCACTTATAAAATCTCTATGGAAATATTCTTGTTGATTTGCATCAGCAGCCTTATAAGCAGTATTCCAAGAAACATCACCTTCTTTAGCATCTAACATAAAATCTTTAGTTAAATACTGTGCTGTATCTTTAGCTGCATAAACAGAGTTTTTATATATAGTGCCTGGTAATAATTGCTTTACAGACTCAAAATGTTTTTCAATATCTTCTTTATTGTAACCTAATTTTGTAAATTCTTGTCGTATAGCATCGTCTCGTTTTTCTATTTCAACACGGTGAGTCCGCATACCAACTATTTCAATATTTTTTTCATCTCTAGATTTATTGTCCCAATTTTTTTGACCATTACTAGCATTCATTCCCTTAACTTTTTTATATACTTCCATAGCTTTCGGAACAAACTCAGCAAGCCCTTCAAGTGTTTTTTTAAAACTTTCTTTTTTTGCTACTTCTACTTCTTCTTTGTCTCTTTGTCTAAGATTAGCATGATGTTCTTCTAATTGTCGTGATTGACGTTCATAAACTTTAGATAAATTAGATGACCAATCAGTTGGTTTTTGAGGATAATATGTCATGGTTACGGACCAGGGATAAAGGGCATTGCAATAGTTGCTATAGAACTACCAATACTTAAAGCATCCATAAACATAGCATGTCCTACATTTTGATAAACTGGTTTAGGCGGTGCCATATCAGGGTTCTTGACAAATGCTACATTAGTAAATGCTTGCATCTGCTGTGCTCTAGCTTGACCAGCAGCTTTAGCACCTTCTCTATTTAATTTAGAAGTAGCTTTAGTTAAAGCATGAACTTGATCAGAACCTTTTTTAAGGTATTTACCTAATTCAATAGCACTAATTCTTTCAGATGATCTACCTAATCTACCAGAAGCTTTAAGTTGATCACCTTGATTATTAGCTAAAAAATCATCCCAATCTTTTCTTCCTTGCGTAAACATTTGGTCTACTAATTCACCATGCTTTTCTTCTATATCAGAATATACATGGGCTAATCCAAGGTTACTGGCATCAATACCTTGTTCATATTGTAGGTGCTCGACATTAGTTAAACTAAGTGTCTGCATCCAATTCCGTTCTCTTTTTTCGAGTTTGTACTCGTAATCTCTTCTAGCTCGCTCGTTAGCGTTTCTAGCTTCTTCACCTAAACACACGGCAAAATTCTATAAAGGATAAGTTGTTAGGTCCATATTTTAATTCCCTTAGAAATTTGAACCCCAGGAATTTAAGTAACTTTAGATGGACCTTGTTACGTTTATCAACAACGTTCCACAGTAACTTGTCTTGTTGTCTTTCAACATAACGCTTTGCT
>Ga0115105_10185519_pt1 | contig 12486 bp, 15 predicted proteins | sample CN18umnscriptome_FD_89648 | JGI IMG/M metagenome (GOLD analysis project Ga0115105, IMG submission 89648) | Marine eukaryotic communities from Pacific Ocean to study complex ecological interactions - CN13ID_155_C17_100m_0.8um Metatranscriptome... | ecosystem: Environmental > Aquatic > Marine >... | reverse complement strand
GGCAATTTTTGGTGGGGTGAAAGCCTACGAGAACACCACTCAATAACTTTCAATGGACTATGGGGTCAGCTTGCTTTCAATCCAAAGGTGGCTCAAACCCCTGCAACGACACCACCGACTTAGCTGGTGCCGTAGGACGAGCGATCGTCCGCCTGGTCTAGGACTGAATGTCGGACACATTGATTTACACGCACCATTGGTTATGAACCATAGAGGGTGGGTATCGTCGATGTATGAAGAGACGGCAGGCATTCAGAAGATAAAACAAAGTCACAAGTTTGACTTTGGAAAGCCAAAAACGTTGGTAAAACATTGTATTGTGACTTCGACTACCACTTTCTTCTTACTGAGAAGACGTCAATGTGAGCTATGTACTTATCCAACGGGGGGGCCTTTCCTAAAATGACTTTATTTACAACTCAATTCCTCTAAAACACGATTTTTATGAATTCGCACTTAGTGCAAGGTCAAACGTCTAGACTTTAAAAGGGCAGAACGACTGAGGGTGATTCTGTGGTGTAAAAGCTGCAGGTCTCTCTTAGTAACCTTCAATAGAAGGTGACTCAAAAATAGGAAACATAACGAAACAGACCTGATTATCAGTCAAGCCTGTCAGTGAACTTGTCGAAAGTTAGAAAGCGGCAGGTCTTGTAAGATGATGTAGAGAAGTGGGCTGGATAAGATCAGACACTTGAAACGAGACGATTCTTATAAGACCCATTGCTCATGACCATCTTTTTGTTCGCTGCAGAGTGCTTTGGACCAATGTCTGGAATCCTATTACTAACCCTCCCCAGCCTATATAAGCGGCTATCAAAGGGGTCCTTGATTAAACCTTAAGCCAGTAACACATATTACAGAATCAGAAGGATTAACATCCCATCATACATTTTCCTGCGGACAGACTTCGTTAGACGGAGCTCAGGTAGGAAGGGTGGTGTTGCGATGCCTTTTACAAACAGTACAACGGCTGGAGACGTAAAGGACTTCTTAATTTAAGAATTTTACACACCTGCGACTGGTAAGTTCATACTTACCTCCAAAGGTCGGAACTTGTGTGGGTCAACGGGAGGACTTGACCGAACTCTCTATTCTTTAGGTATGCGAGACGGCGATACTATCTAATCACATCTTCTTTTGTTAGGAGGTACCAGATTGAATATGTAAACCTGTCTTCAAATGCTTAGAGAGTAGGAGAAGACAAATTAGACAGCTGGTGGATCACGCTTTACAAATAAGGAATTTGGCGAACTCGTCGAACAACTTGTGACAAAGAAAAGCATATCAGCTGCGAAGAACTATCTAGCCAGAAACGCTATCAATAAAATGCGTAGAGAGACCAAACCTACAATCAGAAGACTCACTAGAAATATGCAGAACAAGAGAGCGCAGGTAGTTCCGAAAAGACAGCGGAATAGACCCCGCACCGGTAACTCACCAATGAGAGCCAACAACCGGAATAGCAGACGTACAAGACGAGGGAGAATAAATGAGACCAATGAGAAGATTATCCAATCTATCACTCATGGATTGAATAAGGCTAAGTATGCAAACTTAGAGTATGATATGGAAGACCTCACTATTAAACGTCTGAAGACATAATGTCCGTATCCACTTCATGCCTGTAGAGCGGTTATTCGTAACCTCTAAGGGGATAGCAAGAAGAATTACTTTGGGAAGATGACCTTAAACTAGTTCTACAGTATGAAGTTAGGTATGTCAAAAAGAGCAACACTTGAGCTTATGAGAGTGATTCAGAAGATGTATGGTATAAATAACTCCCTAGGATGTTACAACGTTTCAAAAGTTATGTCTATTTTCAAAACCCGAATCAAAGACATAAAGACAGACTCAGAGACTGTTGGTAGCAACTACAAAGTTAGCTTCTACATACCGAACCTGAACCAGAAGATCATCTAAGCACTCGGCAGCAATCTAATTGCTATCGAGAAGTGGAATGGCGTGGGTCCGGAGGCCATGCTTAAAGCATTAGCACTCATGAATTCAACAGGCTTGCCAGAGCTTTATCACGAAGGCAGGAAGAAGTGGGAACCGTAGAAGTTTTTCTATAATAGTCAAGCTAGACCATCAGAATTCCCGACTAGTGGTTATTCCACTGCTGATCCTACAGGGTAAGCTAGACAAGGTTACTATAATGAGATGAATCTTCAGATCATTCTAAACGACCTCGTCGATAAGCTCGGTAATTCGGCTCAGGCATGCACCGCTGTAATCGACATCATGGCAGAATACACTGATATTACCTCTAAGGAAGGCGATGCTTTGAAGAAACAGCAGATTATGAGGATCAACCTAACACAAGACAAGGATGGTAAAATGCGACTAAGCCACGAGAGTGATGAGACAGGAGCTGTGAGCAATAACACGATCAGAGTTAGACCTATTACACTAATAGCTGAGACACTCGAGAACCCCAATGACTTGGAAGGTATAACCTTCGCTGCTGGTGAGATGAGTTTCCCAAAAGTCTTTCTTGACAAGAAGGTGATGATTATCAGTTACCGTGTTGAGCTCGAAGTGCAGTATCTCCAAGCCCCCACGGTGATCAATCCAAAGGACTTCGTCGATAGCATACCCATCGGATTCCGCGACTTTCATCTGTTAGTCGAGGGTGCCAGAAAAGACATTGATGTCAACGTTGTAGGCAACGTTGAAGATTTGGACGCTGTGGATGGTAGCGAGGTAAGTATTTATCATGCGACCGGACCCACTTTCAACGTTCATGTACCAGGATGGGACCCAGTACGAGTGAACAACCCATTCCTCTTTGCCTACAGGATGATTAGTCTCGGATACAATGCTCTTCAGGAATGCCCCGAAGCCAGAGATCTACTCATTAAGACTGTGAAGAACGTTTGGAGCTATTTCAGCGACCCAAAGCAAAGTTTGGAACCACAAGGACCTAAACTGGACTCACGTGGACATATGGGTCCGAACGATGGCGAGAACCATATATATTCAAAGAGCGATGATCTGGGATAACGAGTTTGTATCAAGGTAGATGCAGGATAGAGCACCAAAATTTCTCTATGCTGCAAAGAACTTGGTGTAAGATGGTTCTTAGACACAGACGGCTCTTTGGGTACCAGAGACCTCACCGCTACAAACTATGCCATGTACTTTAGAGTGAATGCGTTCGATGAGGTAACAGAAGAGGATGCGAAATGGAGAAATGTGATTCTGGAAGATGGTGATCATACCAAGATTTGTGATTAACACTTCAGGATGATTCCTTTGATGCCTTAAAATCGAGGTATCGTCTTGACGAGTTAGACTTTCCCTGGGAGCACCTATGATGGTTTCTCATTGCCAGGTATACTCACTATCGAAGAATACACTATCATTATCCAGAATCTGTCGGACACCACCCTTTCCTTTGAATTCACCAACTTCTAAGCTTAAGATATGACCGAGGTTAGTTCCATCAACAAGCTCACAGAACACGACTTCTGTAACTCAAGACGAGCGGAGGTTGAGTACACTAATGAGGACTTCAACAGCCAGTGGAACGGCGGCTATACACACAATAGTGTTATTGGTAGATACGATTCAGAACAGTATGCTGATTACACTCCGGAGAATTCAAGCAAACCAGGGAGGGGTAGGACTGACAGGTTCTATCTTTGGGACGGCCAAAATGCTGAGAATGTCAACTTCGAGGTAAACGACCTACTGAACCAAGCAGACTGTTATCCTTCAAGACCTGGCACAAGCACACAAGTAGCACCAGATACTAGACTACCTTACGGTTCACAATGGGGAGCAACGAAACGAATTCTTGTCCAGGTTGACAGAGACCTTTCGATTCCTCCAGTTTCTATCTACTCACTCTTGGTGCACGAACTGTCCGTGATTGACTTTCAAGTCCTTGGCGAGAGATGTTTTGTTAATTGGTCTACAGGTTCGCCACGCTAAACTGTTCCTAATCCTTTAGAAACATAGAGACGCAACATCGACCTCTTCAGGAAGATATTGAGCATTATGGAAACAAACTATGACCACCACAAAAGTAACCCTCTGAGCGAGTAAGAAGAAGAAGAACGCACATATGAAGCCATGACCAGTAAATACACTGTTGAATAGATGATCCGTGACGGCACGGTCACCAACTTAGTCTGTGTAGATAAAGTTGAACAGAAGATTCTCAAACGATATATCGATAAACTGGCTATCTAACAATTCAACATGAAGAACATCAATCGTGATGATCTTGATAGAATTGTTTAGAAACCAGTTGTCAAGAATGCGTAGGGCAATTTCTGTTTAGTCACATGTATTACTAGTATGCTTTGCGGGGCAAGATTCCATGAAGAGGATTTGCCAAACATCTTCACCCTTGAGGCCATGTAGAAGCTCCACTAAGACTAGAGAATCGGCCTTGAAAGACTTTCTGTTGAATAACTCGAACTTGTTCGGGTTATGGTCAGGAAAGCTACCAGCTCTAAGGGGAAGATCTCTATCAACCAAGTGAGACTCATTATTGATTCCATCTACCAAGATGATGCTACAGACGAACAATATAATGAGATCCTCACCGCCAATGGTTAGAAAGGTCCAATCAGATTCCATATTCATAAACAATAACAAGAAGTACGAAATGACGTAACTAGTTAGATGTATGAGAGACCTATGGCCCTGGAACAAGTGTGCTTATAGATAAACAAGAAAGGTGGCTATTTCCATGCTATCATGCAAGTCCCACCTTAAGGATCTTACTCCATGACACTACAACAGCTCCCAGAAGATATCATACATTTCATGTTTGGAAGCGAAACTTCAGAAGAAAGTTCTGATGTTAACCACAGAGTAGAGCACGAACAGACAGAACGAGGTGATGAAGAAGGGAGTGAGACAGAGCATGCAATGGTGCTCACAGATGAAGAGGAGAAGAGCTAAGCCCGCAGTGACGACTAGAGTTTGAAGCACGAATGTGATGAAGAGATCGATATCACTGTTAAGGGCAGCTGCAACTGAGACAATCGACCTGGGTACGTGACAGATCTTGGAGACGTTATCGCTTAAGATATTTACAAGATTGTTAAATAGAAGGCATAACTGACCCGTTATTTATGCAATCTCTAAGAAACAAGCGTAACTCTGGTCATGTTCCTATTACTGGCCTTAGATGAGGATGCCTTTGCAGCAACTCAGTAACACTTTGGAAGTATTTATGCGGTTCTTAGTGCCGATGCATCTGGTCCAAGAGAGAACATAACCTCTTGCACCTTGGCTTTAGGACTCGCCTTTCTTCAGGAAATCTGGGAGATCTATGGTAAAGGAATTTGTGATAATCTTCGCATTCCAGACTATGAGATCTTTAAATCATTGCCGTGTACGCTTTTTCCTCTCCAAAAAGTTATATCTGATCTTATAGCTATTGACGGGGACAAACAAGTCTAACTTATCAGGAAACTGGTGGTATAACATGACGATGGAATCACTATTAGGAATAGTGATGGTGTTTTGAGAACTCTGTAGAGAAGAAAATGCTTGCTGACACCTGATGAAACTCTGGTGAATAAATCAGACTAAGATACCATTTATGACTGGAAGACCTTAAACTTTCACAGATTCCACAACGATGCCATGCAGGCGATGAAGTCTTACCAACCACGAAAGAAGAACTCTTTTACAACTCACGTAATGTCACGCATTTGTCATGAAGCGTCACAAGTTGAAGCTCCAAAGCCATACGTTTACAAAGGTATTTTCATAAATACCCAGAACAAGACGACAAGCAAATACGCTTTCAAACGCGGCACTCGTTCTTTGAATGCAAGGAAACGCACAGAAAGCTTGTAAGCTAGGATCGCTCTTATGATTGCCGGTATGGAAAACGAAAACTAGATGGATGTCAACGTAAAGGAGCGTGAAACCAACACTGAGTATGTTTATGTTTTAGGCCACTGTACCAAGTGTGGGAACAAAAACGGAAAGAAGAAGAGGGTTTACTGTCTTAGACCAAAGAACTGGGGAACTCTTTCATCTGATCAGAGGAAGAGGTACCAAGTTCCTTTAGGTGAGAACGCATTCTGCAGAGAGCACAAGACGAGCCTTTACGATTTCAACAACAGGTTTTACTCCAAGATTCCTTTCACTGAGAGGCTTAGAAGCTATATGAAATTGTGTGGAGAATTCGACTTTAGTCACGACGCCGAGAAACGAGAACCAATTCTGTATGCCAAGTGGGATAGCAAACATGAAGACGCATAGGTTTCTGTTATGAAGCTGGCTGGGGTTAAAGTTGTTTTTGCGAAATTTTGTGGAATTGCCGAGGAGATCGATACAATGTGCATAGCAGATTTGTCGGATCACAAACTCCGCCCTATGTCAGCACAAGACTTTAAGTGCAGGATCGCCACGATGTGTTCAAGACATGCTTGTACAGGCTAGAGGTCTTTTAACTTTATTGGTGAAGTTAAAGGAAGAACTCTCGCAGGTGCCAAGCAGTGAATGCAAGACTGGACCGACAAGTACAATTCTGGATATGCCGTGACACTAATGTACTATGATAAGGACATCAACAGACAGATACTTATCGGCAATCAGGTCGACAATGAATCTGGCAGCAGTGACATGAAATTCTTCTATTTCGATGGCAAGAACATCTCCGAAGTAAGAAGTAAGAGAGAAATAGTGATAAACACACTTTCTGAAGTTCGAACCGCCAAATACGCTGAAATCAAGAAAGAGAAAAAGGAGAAGTATGTTTTCGAGATCTGCCTGAACAGTCGCTATATGAAACAGAAGTAGAAAGAGTTTCAAAGGAATATAGACGGTAAATTATTTGTGGTGAGGTATGTACTCAATGACAGCCCTGCACATATAATTTAAGGATGTGGCATCATCAGTTCATATCTACTCTTTCAATACACTGTCCAGATAGTCAAAGCATGCCGTGCGTACAATGACCACGAGGATGATACGGTGTTCCTTCTCCCGTAAGTTTACAGAGGAGTGATGAGACGCTGCGCGAAATACCATTGCAGAGCGAACACGAAGGCACACGAAGCCCTAAACAAGATTGTTGATAATTGCTGGGAAGTACCCGTTCCAGAAGAACGCAGCAAGGCTTTCCCCTTTAAATATCAAAGCGCATAAGTCTGGGGCAACCTTGACACATACCGACTCAAAGCGATTGGGAGAGTCTTCATTTGGGGTGCAGATGTGATAACAGCAGAGTAATACAAAACCGAGTCGAAGTAAAACTTCCTCGGCACGTGCTCGGATAACCTTGAGCTATACAGGCAATTAAAAACTGAACTGTATGCTGGAGAGAAAGAACCGGAAATCTACATGCTCGCTATGCGTATCACAAATGAACTCCCCTAGGAAACTTATCGAGACTTCCCGAACTTTAAGATTGCTTACGCCCAAGAGATGTATGGTAGCACAGCAAAGCGTAAGAGACCTATACGGGTGACATCTGGGCAATATGGAATGTTCCTCAGAAAAGTCGCACGTAGAAATTGTGGTATGCATGAGAACTTTGTGTAACTGTGGACCAAAACCAATGTGAGAGTTAAATGGGTATGCACACCCATCTCTAAGCTCTAGGTTTTTAACCAAGACATGGAAAACAACGACGATTTACACACTCATTTTCTCATTCACGTATCACAATTGGTTGCTGGGAAATGAAGTCCTAGCGAGACCTACAAACCTTGCCCTGACCTTGTCATAGACAACGCTATTTCGCAATTAAAACATTTAAGAGCTTAATACATTGACACTAAGGATTTGACTGGATCTGTAATCACTACGTACAAACCCAAAGCTGATTTTTAGGCGATTCTAACAGACACCGTAACTGCCGCGTTCAATGTCTCTGAGGCGACATTGAACCTAGAGAAATGCATTCGCAGAGAAGTGATGCAACAACTGAAGAGACAACTTGTTATCATTATGATCGAAGGCCGTGGCATCATAACAAGAGAGCAATTGTTTCAGTAGTCAAGTTATGGTGGAAGTGATCATCTTGGTTTCGACCCGGGGCTATATAATTTTCTGTCAATTGGGCAGCTAGCAGAGAGACTTGATTACAGCGTAGATCAACTCACACTCTTCGCCCAAGAGATTTTCGACTATTGTGGTTTCACGACTGATATCATAATAGATAGACACATAGGAGGTAGGGGAACTTATTTCCAACCCTGTCTGATGAATTGCTTCTTTCTAGTAAAATCAGACAACATTTTCCCCTTCGTACAGCAATGCAGCATGGTTCAACTGTACCTCAACAAGATTTCTCGTGCTGGTCAGTTAACCAGCTCCCGAGGGAAGATACACTTTGAATTCAGTGAACGAAACACTTACCCCAAAGAAGCACTGGAGAAATTTCTTAAAGCGATGGTCAGACAGTATGCAGGAGCAACAGCTGACCAGATAGAAGAGAATGAAGCTTTCTTCAGAGTGGCAGGTGTCAAAGTTGAGACAACATTCGTTTCTCTGGATAGAATGAAGTTCTTTAATGCTGTGAAAGGAGAGCCATAGTTCCACGATTCAAGACTCGGCATCATCGCGTATCTCAAAGAGTGTGCAGCTATGGGCTTTTCCTCGACTGTAGCTTTGGCGATATTGCGATCACTGGGAATTGGAATCCTGAAAACAGCCTTTTGGAAAGTGACAGCTGTTGCTTGGACCGCAACTTCGATCATCAATGTTGCTAGGCAATTGTTACGACAATATGCCTACCACTTCGAGTAGAGAAAAGTCAAGATAAGTATAACTGAGAACGACTCTACAATACTTGACAAGATCAGGAGCATGGGTGACGCTAGTGCTTGGAAAAAGTTCATGACAGTGATGAAGTACAAGACGAGACATGTCATACATAAGGTACTCCATGCTCACGGGTTTGTCGAGACCTCGAACATCCCGATTGTGACTGGGGAGATCGATTTCCCACTTGACAACTCTGCGATCCATGAAAGTGTCTTTACAGAAGATGACATTGAACAAACGCTAAGGAATGGGATATTGAATCTCAACCAAGAGAGTCTTATAGGACGCCACACAGAGACTCAGATCAGAGATGGTTGCAGGAACACTTATGACTAGTACAGCTGCACCCAGATGGTTGACTTGATTAGCTCAGGAGGCAAGATGACAGATAAGTAGATTTATGCTCTGCTTGATTTCTTCTTTGTCTCTTTGAACTATGACAGACATGCTGAAGAGATGGCAGTTGGTTTCAAGCCGGTTAGTCCTGACGACGACAGCAAAGAGAAGAATCAGTTCTCTGACATCAGGGTGGAAACAACATCGAGTTTTAGTTTTTCTAACATGCTTAAAGAAACTAGAACCTGGTGGCGTGGAAAGACAACAAGTATGGAAGAGAGCTTGCTAGAAGGTAGGAAATCATTTGGAGAATCATGTTAAGCCATGAAGACACGAGCTGTGAACGCCATTTCTCTCAATAGTTCTTTCCAGATGGATGAGGACTCCAGTGAGGAATTGATCTAAGGTTACAGTGAGAACACCGAACAAACACCAGCTTACGAGCAAGGAAACACCTTCCGTGGTATGCGTGAAACTGCTAACGCCATACGCAAACAGAAGATCGAAATAGTGAACATGACAACTGGATCGTGCATGATTGAGGCGCTTGAGAAGTGGTCTTTAGATAAGTTCGGCGTGGTGAAGCCTATATTCGATGACAGTGTCACCGTAGATGACCGAATCTAAGGCAAGCATTATTCATTCCTAAAGGGACTAAGCAAGGACTACGACGAAGCAAAGATCGGAATCTTATCAAGCACTGATCGTGGGACTGTACTGAAAAGTAACAACAGTTACTCTCGAGAGGGTGAAGAAGACATGTGTATCATACTTTGCGTTTTCCAAAGACAAGGAGATGCACTTTCTGGACATGTTGCTTATAAGAAGACTAACGCCATGCAATTCAATGGCATGCCAGTGACTATAAGAACTTTAAAGCATGCAAATGGCCAATTGGAAGAGATGATGCAGAAATACACGAAAGACGTGTTATTCAAGGGTCTTGACACGAACATTCATATGTCCGACATCATGGCTAACATTTCAGACGAATGTAAGGTCACGATGAACAATAGTATGAACTAGTTTCTTATGAACAAAGAGAACTCATACTACTGCAAAGACCCAGATCGACTAAGTTTTCCATGCCATGCAAGTAAGACCACCCGTCGTGGATGCAAGACTATGTTGCAAGCTATGTAGGCTGCCCATTTCAAGAGCAAGGCCTTTATGAACACGCGACTCACCGAGAAGATCTCGAGACCTCTAGTGAGCACAGCTTCATAAAACGACATAGAATTGCTCCAGGCCATTTCGCCTATTGCCAATGCCAAGAACGATTTGAGTATTATTACAGCTCTGAATACGAGAATGTTCTAAAATCAGAACGAGTTGCCGGCAACAGCGAGAGCAGATGGTGAGAAGGTAGTTGATATGTTTTTCAGGACAGTGGACAAGAACTCAAACACTGGTTACCTTTTTGATATTAATGTCATCTTAGCAAACAATGTTAAGAGGAAGTAGTACATGAGAGGACTAGAAGAGATGTACAGGATGGGAAGTGACTCAGAATTGAAGGGTTGGATGGCATAAGGTCTCCAAGCTTTCGTCAAATTCAATGAGAAAGGAACTTAAGACCCCGGTGGGAGAGGTGGAGTGAGACCAAGAGCCATAATCTCCCCGAAACTGTACTCTAAGACATCCGGCTGGCTTTTAGGATAATTCCTATTAGGCATCACCAAGACAACAATGACATTACCCACAGGCATGAGTAATCCGCAACAAGCTGAGTACATCAGGAAAGTTAAGACATGTATGCGAGGAACTCGAAATGAACCTGTAATGGGCATGTGTTGTGACGTTAACCAATTTGAATCAACCAACAACTTCGTTAAGATCTTACTCTTACGTTATCTCTACAAGAACTTTGACAGGTACAAGTGGAGGATTAGGTCAAGCGGTGAACCTTACTTGCAGAGCGCTGCAATATAGAGGGTCATTCGCGTTTTCCTTGACATGATGTTTGAATAAGAACTGAAAGTTGGCGTTAAGCATAAGAGCAAACACGTCCAGCGTGGAATCAAGGGTCGAGGGTATACAAAAGCCGTTTACGTGCTTGAACTACTTTCAGGACTTGGAACCGCGAGCGGGGAGCCGTTCGGCACAATCAGCAATCATCTCTGTAACGTGTTACAATGGGTATGCATATTTTACGACATCTGGAGACAAACGCCTTCATTTGATCCTAATGAAAATGTATTCGCACATTTGACCACTTATAGGAATGGTGCTTTACGTGTCAAGAGAATCACGATGATCGTCATGGGAGACGATAGCATCTGTTTGATAAAATGGCCTTTCGGCCTCAGCAATGTTTGCTTCTTTGCAGAATTTTGCAAAAGAGTTTTTGTTGGAGGAAAAAGGAAAAGACTAACATCGGATTATTCTAACATGTCCTTCACAAAGATTGACGTGCATAAAGGTAAAACGATGGTTATGGACTATCTCTCTAAAGACTTTAGGATTGGTAGTACTCCTTTTTCCTAACAGACAGTGACAAGAAACAGCTCAAAGAGATTCACTAACGTAGATGTTCACAACGATGTAAAAGCTGGTCTCGAGGACGACAGGTTCAAACCAGCTTTACACACACTAGACGACGCCAAGGTGCACCAGACATGGAAACTATACGACTAAGTTAACGTTACAAATGTTGAGGATTATTAAAGACTCAAAGAAGTGACTGCTGATTAAGTCAAGTAGATGCAAAAGTATGACTGGAAGTACCGTAGAGTTGATGAAGACGAGTTGGTGAGAACCATCGAAACACAAAGTGATACTACGCGCGTCAACATCACACATTCTGACAATGTTGCCCATGCAGCTAGGTGCTACAAGGGTGAGAACTTAAGAAGGAGACAGTTTGTGCGATGGAATCTTCGAAAGCAAGGGAAGTCAACTAAGTTTGAACTTAACACACACCCAGACTATGTGAGGTATGGGTGCAGAAGATAGCTTTTGAAGAACAAGGGATTTTCGTACAGGAAAGTACAAAGGCTCAAAAGAGTTTATGATAGAGTTCTTAGGCGGACATCCTGTCCATGGGCTAAGAACATAATTGAGAGCCCACAGAGGAGCTACAGAGACGCAGCTGCCGGTTTCTATGTTTGTGTTGCTTACACATACATGCTGCGGCTGTTGCAGAACTGGGACACTTCGCACGCGGAGCTCAATTCTAAGACTAACCTTGACTTATCAATGATGATAAGTTATATTGAGGAAAGAAACGTTGCCGACTGATGAGTCGAGATCGCCCGTCACTTAATTGAGACGGGTTTGTCTGGCGGCAATAAGCTATCAGAATCATTTTTCGGAACTTTTTCGAGTTAATAAAGGGAGGAGTGCTACGGCGCTCTGACCTGCCTGAGGTCCAACGAGGTTGTGGACCAAAGAAGTATGGGAGGG
>Ga0115105_11333068_pt1 | contig 12488 bp, 1 predicted proteins | sample CN18umnscriptome_FD_89648 | JGI IMG/M metagenome (GOLD analysis project Ga0115105, IMG submission 89648) | Marine eukaryotic communities from Pacific Ocean to study complex ecological interactions - CN13ID_155_C17_100m_0.8um Metatranscriptome... | ecosystem: Environmental > Aquatic > Marine >... | reverse complement strand
GGCATTTCTGCCATGGTGCAGAGCAGCCGCTGCTGGCAACTTTCTATTCAAGTTCCTCAATCGTCACCCATGAGGATGCAGCACGCAGCGCTGATCCACCGCTCCTTCGTGTCGGCCTCGTTCATCTTGATCGAGGCGCCGAAGATCGCATTGGTGTTGTTCGCGCCGCGCGTCGAGCAGGTGAACACCGGGCACTCGTAGTAGCCCTCTTGCTCGAAGCGCGTCTCGAGCGCCGGCGCCTGCTGCGAGAAGATGTGCAGCAGCGGCATTTGCGGGTGCAGGTCCTTCAGGAACGACTCGGCGATGCACTTGTCCTCGGCGTTCCAGCGCGCGCCCTCCATGTACAAGCCGTGGACGGTCGCGCCATCCTCCGGCGGCCCCTCCTGGCTCGAAGGGTCCATCACCTGCGTCACGTCCACCAGCGTGTCCATCGTGTCCAGCGGCAGGCCGTCTCTCCGCGCGGTAGTCTGGTTGATCGCGGTGAGGAACGCATTCGCATTGAAGAGCCCGGAGATCCACACGGACTTGGGGAGTATCAAAGTATCCGACCAGTCTGTGAGTTGGCCCACGCGATCTTGCATGTCTGCCCACCAGGGCACAAGGCTCTTCAGTGACGCGTACGCCGCCTTGGTCCAGGTCGGAGGGACCTTGGCGCTGAACAAATTCTGGAGCAGCGTCTCCATGCCAGCTGACATGTTGAGCGCACCCTGCAGCCCCAGCTGCAGCTCTATGAGGCTACGCCGAATCTCCTGCAGCAGCGTGTTCATCCTCTCCACCTCTTGCAGCACCACGAGCACGTACGGCGACTTCTCCGTCACACGCGAGCGGATCTCGAACATATTGAAGTCCTCCGGCAGCTTTTCGAGGTACTCCTCTACCATGCTCCCGACAACGGACTCCATACTGGCGCCGCCGCCGCCGCCGCCGCCGCCGGCTCCCTGCAGCGTCATGATTGTGTCGAAAAGATTGGCGGTGGCGTTCATAAGGTTTCCGATGCCGGCGTTAGCATGCAGTCCGTACATTGTGGGGTCTTCCAGTGGCATCTTCTCCTCAATGTGGGCCCGGTAGCCGTTGTAATCGGTCTCAGCAGGGTTGGGCATAGGGAATCTCGGCATGACCTCGAAACCCTCCTGGGTGTGCTCCCCAAGCAACACGGTGAGGTAGTTGTTGTCAACTTTGCGATCCCACGGATCGGTGATGTGGCCGCCGTACATAATCTCGCCAAAAATGTACTTCAAGTCATCGTACGGCGTCTCGTCGTTGTCGCGAATGTACGCGACCATCACGTCGCTCGATATGGTGAGGTCACCCGTGTTGAACGGGTACGAGCGGCTCCAACCAACGTAACCAAACTTCTTGCGGCCAAGAAGCATCGTGTGGAATACACACAGCGCGAAGAGACAATTCTTGGCATCGTTGACTTTCTTCTGGTCTTCACCACACGACGCCCACTTAGACTCGTCAAAGTTTGCGTATGCCATGCGCAGATTCGCTTTCGCGTCAACAGGCGCCTCGTTCGCCACCTTAATGCAATTCTGTAGGATCGCCTCCGGAATTGTCTTGACCATAGGTGCGGGCATCCCCGCAAACATTGGCTGCTCAGCCGAGATGAAGCAGCGGAAGTCGTCATGCCCTGTGAGGCCAGCGATCTCGAGTTTGCGCTCAAGCGACAAGAGCCAGGAGGACATGAGGTGGACGTTCTGGAGGAAGACCCAGCCACCGTTCTTCGCAAAATTGTCCAGGCTCTGCTCGGCTGTCTGCTCCTGGCCCTGGCCCATACTGATGTTGATATAGTTGCCCTTCTCAGCGGTGAACCCCAGCTGAGTTCCCAGTTTCTCAACGTCGGGGGTTGGGTCGACGCCCGGGAACAGAACGAAGAAGATCGGCGTTGACGGGCTGGATTCGTTGAAACAGGCGCGCATATCGAAGGCTTCTTCGTCAATGTACCTGGACCCCATCCTGTCCTTGATGAACTGGCTCATTGCTGGCGTCACGCGATCTGGCCGCACCACGCGCAGCACCAGCATCTTCTTCCAGTCGTCGAGATTCTTGTACTCCTTGGGCATATCCACCAGCTCCGGCTTCTCCAAATCGTACCATCGCTTCCACATCTCCGGACTGCTGTCCATGTCGTCTGGTAGCTTCACGAACGCTTGGAGTCGCTTGAGGGCCTGTAGGCCGAGCCACGCGGACTCTGGCAGCCACTCCGCGAGGATCTGGGACATCGCTGCACCCGTGTCCTCCTGCCTCCCTGAGATCAAGCTCGCCACTTCGTCCGCAGGCAGGTCGCCGTTCTTCCTCAGAACCCACAGGCACACCTGCGTGGCCAGCGTCATCTTGTCGCGCACAAAGAGACCGCGACGAATGTACGACACAACAGTGAACTGGACACTCTCTGTGAGGACGTCTAGTCGCTCTTGCAACTCCTCGTCCGACTTAGGGACGGGCACACCACCCCCACCAAAGTCGCCGCCCTCGCGTGCAGCCTTGAGCACGTCCACCGACCAAGAGAACTTTTTCGTCGCCCGGGACACCGCCATCTTCAGCTTCAGCAGCGGATTTTTTGGCTTCTTCGGCTTGGACACCAGGTCGATGGCACGCTGGATGACAGCCACATAGGCGTTCAAGGAGAATTGGTAGAATGTGTGCACCTTGTTCAGGTTCACCATCAGGAAGAACAACAGGGCACCGCGCGTCGCCGTTGGCCTGTAGTTCTCACGCGCCGCGTTGATGGTAATCTCCGTCTCCGCCGCGATGACCTGCTTCTCTTGAATGTCTGTCGCAATCCGCTTCGACTCCTCCAGGTTCTCGATCAGCTCCACGTCTTCCGTGATATCTCCCTCGGCGTTGGCAAGCCGGAACAACAAGTCGTCTTCGAGCTCTTTCATCTTGATCATAAAACCGTTCTGGTCCGAGATGAGCTTCGCTTTCTGCTGCTCTAGGTCAGGACGCTCCTTGCACACCACCAACGCCAGCAGCTGGTCTTCGAGGCCGCCTTCAGTGACAGAGAAATTGATCACAGTCGCCTCTGCCTGAACCTCCGGGGGGTAGTGAGGGTTTGAGAGCTTGGTGTGCAGGAAGAGCTTAAAGTTGTCGTTGAACTCGACCTCCTTCTCACCCAGCTGGACATACATCGACCGGCCCTTCTTGAAAAGCCTCCGACCGACCACGTTCGCAAGCACTGCCTCAATTGTCTCGCCCATATTCTCAATCAGAACGCTGTGGCCAGCCTCGATTGATCGCTCCATGACGTTGATCATGTCTTTGGCGGCCAGACGTGTGACTTGCAGGTTCCTCTTCGACTCGCGCTCCTTGATCCACGAAATGGCTTGCAGCTGCGGGTCGATCATCACGGGGTAGCGTGTGCACCGAGTGACGATCGCGCCGTTCTCTACGCTGACGGCATCCGACGGCAGGCCCTCCGAGCCCCAAGCGGCCACCTCTGCAGAATCCACCATGACCTTCAGAGGGTCCACAGCCTCCCCCATAGGAATGTTGTTGCTCTGTAGCCAAGGCGCCATCTCCCCTTCGATCAGCTTGGTTCGGAACGGCTTCGTGAACGGCCCCACGTACGACACAAAGGCGGCAGCCAGCAGGCAATCGCCTGTCAGCAAGCCGTAGCTCGCCTTCAACTGTTCGATCCCCTCCGCCCAGCGAACCTTCTCACTCGCGAGCGCAGCGACCAACCGCTGTGCCAGGTTGAGCTTTTTCTCACACGCGTCTGACTCGGCAATAGCGGCATTCTTGGTGCTCTCAGCCTCATCGAACTGCTCGATAAGCACCTGCAGCTTGGCTTGTAGCTCCGCCACCTCCGCATTGATGACCTCGAGTTCAGCGGTGGCTTTGTTCAGCTTCTCGGTGGCCTCACGCAAGGCTTGGCGCTTGGGCTCGACTGTGACGACGATATCATAGTACGTAACGATGGCGATCACGAACATGCAGCAGCCAGCGGCTGCATTGGACTTCTTTTTGATCACCTCCGGTGTGTAGTGCTCCATCGCAAGATACGGCCGGATATGATCGAAGTTCACCTTCGGCACCTGATTCGTATCGATAAGGTCTTTCACACCCTTGAGGCGGGCAATAAATCCCACCACATCCTTCATCAACAGCTGAGCTGCTTTCCACGACACGTCCTTCGGCATTCCCTTCTTCGTACATGCGATGTCTTTCGCGCCGCCAGCATTCGCCAGGAGTACCAAGACGCTCGAGAAAACGTCGTCAACGCCCGGGGGCGGCTTCGCCATACCTTTGCACTCGCCCAGTTCTTTTTTGTCCAGCGTGTCGAGAGCAGCCTCGGCTTCTCTTACAGCAGGCTCGGCCTTCTCCAGGTCTTTCTCTGCGGATGCCTGAATTTCGGCGGCCTCCTTCGCTATCACATCACATTTCTCACCCTCAACTGCCGCTGCTGCCGCCTGCTCATCTACCACTGCCTTCTCTTTGCCAACGACATCCGCAATACCCTCGGCCTTCTCCTTCTTCTCGGCCACTTCGACACTCTTCACTTGGAGCTCTTCCTCCATCGCAGCCACCGACTCTGACGTCTCCAGAAGCTTGGTAAGGCCCGTGTCCAAGCGCTCGATGGCAGCGTTGGTCTCCTCGCGCTTCGTCAACAGCATACGCTTGTAGAACCCCAGTAGTTCCAGGAACGATTTTGGGGTTGTGTAGACGTCACGCTTCTCCGCGACTTTGAACTCCGCTGCAACTTTGTTGACGAGCTCAAACGACCACGGCATGAATTTGATCACACTTTCCGTAACGTCTTCATCTCCCAGCCCGCCTTCCAAATTGCTCAAAAACTTCTGCGTTACCGAGAGAAGTGCGCTCTGTGGCCAGTCCTGGAACCAGTCGATGGACGTGCAGTTGATCAAGGCCGGAAAGCGGCGCGCTCGGCGGGACATGTCGTCACCAACAGGGCTAAAGCAAAGGCACATGTGCAGGTTCATTTGAACTTGCGAGATGAAGAAACGCCAGCAGTTGTCCTGTGTATCTGGCATGCCAGCCGCCTTCACCCGCGATCTCACGTTGTTGATGACTTCCTCCTTCTCGTCGGCGGCGAACAGGCCGGGGATATCGCCGCTGGAAAGCAGGTCGTTCAGATACACAAGAAACTTCTCGTCGGCAATCTGAGCGTCGGTGAAGAGAAAACAAATTCCTTCCTCCTTCACACCGGCTTTGGTGTACATCGTGCGAATGTCCTCCTTCAGGCCGGGCGATGAATTGATCGTGTACGCCTGACTGATCTGAATCTGGACTGTCGTGTAGCCACACACGAAGGCGCTCAGTCGCGATAGCGACTGCTTGCCCATGCCGCCAACACCAACCAGCAAAGCGTGACCGCCGGAGTTGTTGATGACCCTAGTGACGCGGCAAATATGCTTCATCGCATCGATGAACAGCACAAGGTCCATTACAGCATTGATCTCGTTGTATTCTTTGAGCGCGTTGTTCAGGATGTCACCCAAGGCGTCGAAGGAGCCGATCTCGTCGTAGAGCTTGTCATTCAGATCACCCTCGGCGAAATGACAATAAATGAGCGGGTCTGGGTTTTCTTTGGCGTAGAAGCGGTCGATACTGACGCTCGGGAAAAGCTTCTTCGACACGCCTTGCGACAATTTTTGGTACTGTGCCAGGTGCTCGTAAGAGACAAGAATGTCACCGTACACGCGCTCAGACTCGTGCAGCCACATCCGCACAAACTTGTCTGGATCCTTGAACTGCTCAGGCCGCGAGCCAAGCAGCCCGGTGAAGACGCGCGTGAGGTGCCGGATATTGAACTCGTAGTGGAAATTGACAGCAGTCTTCCGGAAAGTCTGCGACACCTGTGTTTGCACCGTTAGCGCAGCGCGAATCAGATTCGAACTCAGCTTTTGACACTCCTCCCCGAATTCTTTCAAGTGGCCCTCCAAAAACGTGTTGTAGATAGCATAAAGGCTTTCGCCACCTGGTAGCTCAATGGCAAATATCATGTACCAGCGCTGCAGACGCGGGTTGACCGTGGAGCTTCCTGCGGTTGGGTTCATGGCAGAAACCCACTGGCAGTTGTGAATGTTTTTCAGCGTGAACTTTTGCCGGTCATACCAGTGCTGGTAGTCGAAATGGGTTCGCATGAGAGAAATCGAGGTCTGCGTCATGTAAGCATCAAGCTGCGGCATGTTAAGGTCGTCAATGAAGTAGATGAGTTTGGCCTTGCCCTTCGGTCCAAAATTGATGCCGGCCTTCTTCTCCAGGGATTGCTCCAAAATGGTTTGCAGAGAGAATGAGTCGCTGTAATAGTTGAAGCAGATTGTTGAGAACACGTAATCGCCTTCGGACTCGGTCTGCATCTGGCGCAGCTTGCCCGTCAGCTGCTGCGTCTTGCCTGTGCCGGCCTCGCCGACCAGCATGACCGGGTTGCGGCGGGGCAACAAGATATCGCACATGAAGTCTACAGATACAGTCTCAGGCGTCGGCACGGTGATGGATGACATCTCCATCGAACTGTCGTACTCAATCACGGGCACGATCTTACTCCAGGGTTCAAACTTTTTCGTCTCGAGGTCGACGAAGTAGTCGAACACCTCGCCGCGCGACGGAAATTTGACGGTCTTGAACTCGGACTTCCACCAGGAACTGAATTCCTTTTTGTAGTTAACGTTGTCTTTGGTGAACAACGGCGACCCGAACGCCCAGACGCAAGCAAATACGATGTAGGTCTCCAGCAGCGGGCGCAATTCTCCCTTGACGACGTCCTCGGTGAGCAGTCCTGCCAGCAGGTGGAACATAGTCTCCACCGATTGCACGTCCACAATCGGAATGATGCAGTGGAATTCCTTCTTGATCTGGAATATGGTCGGGCCGATATAGGTCTCGAAGTGCTGTGCCAGTTCCTCCTTGAGTTCAGCGGTGTACCCATCTTCTTCGCTGCGGCTGCTGATCCAAGCCTTCACAATGCAACGCCACTGGTAGCCAGCGTCGTCCGATATGAACAAGATGCCAGCGCGTGACGATGTGGCCGGGGTTGCGTGCTTCAGGTCGCGAATCTCGAAGATCATCCGCATGTGTGGGAACAGCGTGATGCGTTCGTTGCTGGGTAGCGTCAAGATCTTGTTGTCATCCATGACGCTGTTCATCGACTCGATCCAATTCGCGTCGAGGTCGCCGTCCAGCATAATCCATTTGGGATTCTTGTCGGGGTCGTTTCCCAGGTCCCGCATCGTGCTTGACAGAAGCCCGTCTTTCCATTCGCGCGTTGCCATGTTCACGTAGCCGTACAGCTCGCTCGTCTCAATCGATTTCGGGTTCACGTCCTTCGCCGTGACCTTGCCGCCGTCCTTCGTGCTCTGGTTGGGGAAAAGATGAGTGAAGCGTTGCTGGGCCTCGTTCTTAGCCTGCGCCAGAATCTGCCACGCCTTGGACTTACCGCAGCCAGCTGGCCCCATGACAAAGACGCAGTGCCGAATCTCCAGCAGCTCTCCGAGCTGTACAGACTTGAGAATGAACTCGTCGTCTGGGTGCAGGTCGTTGTCAAGTGTGCACTTCTCGACAAGTTTCTCGAACTCCATGTCGCGCTTCCGCGGCGGATCGAGCCCCGGGAAAAGGTCGCCAAGCAGGCCCATGAACACTGTCATGTCGTCTGCTACGATTTTCGGTATATTGAAGTCGCGCAGGGCGCGCATGAGGATGCCACCTTCATCCATGTCTGGCTCGGCGCGCTTGAAACCACCAGCCACGACGAGCACGGACTTGATCGCGCGCAGGCCCCAGTCGTAGTGCATCTGCGCGGATAGCAGGCGCTTGCAGAGGTCGTACAGGGTGAAGAAACGCTTGCCAAGCACCACAGCCGTCTCGAACCCCTCCGCCATGAGCATGTTCTCGCAGATAAGACCGAAGTCGGGAACCATCACAGTAATCGGGCGAAAGAGGGCCTTCAGCCCTTCTGGGAGCTCGCTGCGCCCAAGATAGCCCGGGTTCATCGTAATGAACGCCATCGCTGACGGGATGAGAGTCATCATATCGCCCATGAGCATGAACTCCTTCAAGCCGCCGCGGATGGCGTCGGTGACAGCCTTGTACTGCACCGTGCAGACGGATAGGACCTCCGGAATAAGCCGGTTGAACTCGTCGAAGCATCCCCACGCGCCAGAGGCGGCCAGCCCCTTAAAGATATCGCCGAGCGAACGATAATCCATCTCTGGGGCACAGTTAAACACGTAGATCGGTACGGCGAGGGCGGAAGACAGGTCTTTCGTCGTCTCCGTCTTGCCAGTCCCAGCGGGGCCTGCTGGGGCACAGCCTAGGGAGAGGTTCTGCGCCTGCGTAGCTGTCACATAGATCCGGTCCGTGAGCGGAGTGACGACGAGGCGTGGGCCGTTGCCCAGATATTCGTAGCCGTACGGCACGCGAGCATCGCAAATCGAGAACAAGATTCGTTCCTCCTCCGTCTGCCATTTCGGCCTGAGCTGGGAAGCCCACAGAAAGTTGTTTTTGTCGTACACTTCCTGTTTCAGCAGCTTTGCGATGATATCTCTGTTGTGCGTGTCCATCGTGATCAACACCATCACCAGCGTTCGCTGCGGCTTGGACAGGTTTGTGCGCGTGATACTGATGAGTTCGCTCAGCCCTTCGATCTGTGTGTGCGCGTATTCTTTCAGGGCCGGGCCGTCAGCTCCGCCGCCAGCCATGAGGTCGTCCATCGCGTTCTCGACGCCGTCCACCCATTGCATCTGGTTGACTGCGTTCGTGATCTGTGCCGGGTCTTCGTACATCCAATCGCGCCGCGGTTTCGTGGTCACGGATTTGACACTCGAGATCGCCTGTGATTTGAGCGCCTGCTGCATTGCATCTATCACTTCCTGCAAGTACGACTCAATCTTGTTCAGCAGCTTCAACGGCGCGGAAAAATCCACTTCTTCGACACCGACAGCGGCAACCATGCCCGAAGCTGTGGGGCGGTCCCGACCGTCCTCTCCACCAGTAACATTCAGCGTAGCGATGCCACAGATGACCTTGGGCATGTGCGGCATGATCTTCAGTGGGTTGTTGCCATTGCTGAGCATGTCGAGCAGGTCGACAGTCGACGTGAAATAGAAGCGCGGGAAAATGCGCTTTTTGGCGTCGAGGTAGTCCGCCAACGCTTTTTCACAAAGGTCCAGGCCTCCGGAGATGCTCTCCAGCTGGCCGAAGAGCCCTTCTTTGTTGCACATCCTCACCACGTTGGTCTCGCCCACCGCGTATTTGAGGATCGCGATGATCTCTTCGTGCAAGCCGGCGAAGCGTTTGGCATCTTCTGGCAGCTCCTTCTTGACCTCGTCAGAGTAGATGAAGAGGTTCTCGAGATACGACCATGTGCGCTGGATCTCGGCCGAGACCGTGATCACGTCAGCGATGGTAGCGAGTTTCTTCTGCCACCCGCGGATTTCCGTCTCGAACGTCGACAGGTACTTCGAGGCCATCATGCTCTGCACGACCAGCTGGTTGTCCTCGAGCGTCTCGAAATCCTCGCCATCCATCCTGAACAGTTGCAGGTCTGTGTCCTTGTGCTGGTCGTACAGGAGCTCCATGACGCTCCAAGTGCTTTCAAGCTCCTTGAGCGTCTTCTCCATCTTCTCCTCTTTCTGCGCCTGGTCGACTATCTCACCGACATCCTCGCCGAACATGTGGAGTCCGAGATCAAGCAAATCTCTCAGTGCGAAGTCAGGAGCCTCCAGATCAAAGTTCTTCTCCGTCGCCTTCTTCAGCTCGGCCCAGTGACGATCGCGCATCGATGGGTGCCGCAAGTCGGACACTAGTGGAAGTGCGACCAGCATATTTTTAACAGTCTGCTCCTGCTGCTTGTAGGCGTCACACCACCGAATTGCACGATCCAGCTGTCGCGTGGACTTCTGCAATGCTTTCGCCTTCTCCTCCATGTCGTCCGCGTTCACGTCGACCCACAAGCAGGCGTTGAAGCCCTCAAACGTCTCGGCTATCGCCTGGGCATTTCCCCAACCGTTGCGGATAGAGACGAGGTCACTCTGGCAGTCCGACACTACCTTCGAGGCCTCTTCCATGACCTCCGGGAATTCGTACACTTTGCAGACCTCGGCCAAAACTGTAGCCTCCTTGTCGAGGCCACCAATGTCCGCCGTGGACGCGTCTATCGCCGAGTAGCTGGCTTCCGGCCCGGTCTCAAACTGGAAGAAAGTGCTCTTCTTGAACATCTGCCTGTACTGGTTGCAGTTTTCGGTGAACTGTTTCACCTCTTCGCGCGTCGCCGCTGCGGCCACCTTCATTGGCTGCGCAATCTTAGTGCGGACCTCGGGCAGAGATTTGCTGATGTCCTTGAATGTCTCGTTAGCCGCTTCGAGCTTGTTCAGGTCCGCGGACTTGTTGACATTGTGGTACTTCTTCAGATACTTGATCAGCTCGCGATAGCGGTTTATCTTCGTCGCGATCTCCTCAGACCTGCCCTTCACGTTGAACAAGTGCCCCATCACTCGAAGCAGTGGCTCCGTGTCGCCTGTCGCAACCGGCTCGTCCAGGCCTTTGCTGGTTCCGGTGGTGAACACCGACAACTCCTCGATGTCCTTTGCAAGCTGATCTAGCATCGGCTTGCCGTTGATTTCGTTCACGTCAGTAGAGACATCCTCCTGGAAATCCACCTCGAAAGGCGAACCGTTCAGCGCGTTTTCCTTGTACAGAATGTCGACCCTGTGCGTGCCCGCCCCCTCGGGCGAGAAAGTGACCAGATAAGTGCCGTCGTCGTTGTCAACGATATTGATCTCGTCTGTGGGGACCTCGGCGCCGCTCGCCTGGTTCACGACCTCCACGTCAAACGTGTCGAGCCCGCTGTCCCGCATGGCGCCGGCGCCATCGACGGCTTGGATGACGATGGCCACTGGGGCGACGGCGGAGCAGACAGGGTTCGTGCCAGGGCCGTATACCACACAGTTCTCCGCCTTGGTGTTCTCGAAGTATTGATACTGTGTCTTGGTCGTCGTCATGGCGTCGCCCTTCATCGAAAGCCGCACGTCAACCTTCTTCGGGCCAAATTCTTCGAAGTCCGGGGTGACGACTTTGATCTCTGTCGGCGAGATGTACTCGCCATCCGCGTCGGCGAACTGGTCCTCACCTTTGCCAAACGAAAAGCGCACCACGCATGGATCATTGGTGAAGCCCATGCCCGTTATGATGAGCTCGGTGCCACCGTCCACCGGCCCGATGATCGGGGCGCAGCGTTCAATCGCATAAGGCGGGCCGACGATCATCGACACATCCAGCAGGTGGACGTCAGTGTAGAGCTTGTCCGCCCAGCCGCCGATCAGCACCATCCTCGAGTTCCTCGAGTCGTACACCATGATCGAATCCTCACGGGCCGTCGGCGACTTGCCGCCTATCGCTGGCATCAACCACGTCTTGTTATCCGCGTCCAGCACTGTGATCTGGTCATTGTATTTGCGCGTGTCGGTATCTTTATCATAGACGCCGTGCCGCCCCCCGAAGAAGAACGCTTTCCACGTCGGCACAGCCATACAAGCGAGACCGGCGTGGTTATAGCACGGCTCAGGCGTCGTGACAGCATCTTTCGTCCACTTCATCTCGTCCGGATCAAACACGTACATGTCATCGTACACCGCAGTGAAGCCGCGCCCGCCCAGCACGTACAGCACGTCGCGTACGTTAACCGTGACATGGTTTGCTCGCGGGTCAGGCGCCGTGCCAGTGACTGCGAGCTTCGTGAACTCGAAGGTGTTCGTATCCATCACGTGCACGTCGTTGAACATGACGCGCGAGAATCCCGCGCCGCCGTACCCACCGATGATGTACAGCTTGTCCCCGATCAGCGTCGCGCTGTGGTTGGCGCGCGGCGCCGGGATCTGGCCGGAGACCTCGGGGATCGTCCAGCGGAACTTCTCCGTGCCAAGCAGGAAGCAGTCGTCGAAGCGTTTCTGCCGGTCCATCCCGCCGAACACAAAAATGTTCTTGCCCCCGGCTGCCCACACACCGAGCGTGTCTGGCTGAGCGACGGTTGGGTTGCAACGGGGCAACGGGCGCCCAGGGCGACGCACGTAGCAGAGTGGCGGTGTGGCGCCAGCGCGGCGACGGGGCCAGATCCGGCTGCCCGATCTTGGGCTTCTCCCACTCCAGCGCCTCTGCGCCCAGCTTGAGGCACCACACATCGTTGACAAGCGCCGTCGATGTGCAGCCGCCGATGACGACTGCCTTCGGGTTGTTCGGCAGGCCGGACACGACGACACTGTGGCCGGTGCGCAGCTCCGGCCCGCTGTCTGGGTTCTTGACCTGAGCGGACAGCCACTCCAAGCTGCCCACCTCCGGCATGGGTGCGACTCTCGGCGCCCCCAAACGGGCTATTTCGCTCGAGCGAAACCGTTTGCTCGGCTCGGCTGCGTCCGGCTAGCTGCGGCTCCGTGCGGCGGCAGTCCGGCTCCGGCGGCGGCTCCGGCTCCGGCTCCAGCTCCGGCTCCGGCTCCGGCTCCGGCTCCGGCTCCGGCTCCGGCTCCGGCTCC
>Ga0115105_10407697_pt1 | contig 12589 bp, 1 predicted proteins | sample CN18umnscriptome_FD_89648 | JGI IMG/M metagenome (GOLD analysis project Ga0115105, IMG submission 89648) | Marine eukaryotic communities from Pacific Ocean to study complex ecological interactions - CN13ID_155_C17_100m_0.8um Metatranscriptome... | ecosystem: Environmental > Aquatic > Marine >... | reverse complement strand
TTAGTAACGAAGCGTGAATAAATAACTAAATATTTTATTATAAAAAATAGAGACTTGAACAGTGCATCTAGAAGTCAAGTGAACACATCAATGCAGTGGCGCGTCGTATCCAGTGATTCGGATCCTTGTCCGATGGCAACTCGACTGTCATCACGAAATTGGTCGAGTGACCTGTCGTTGACAGTGTTCCCGCTCTGGTAAGGGTTTTGTAGATGGGGCATGTATAAATGCAGCGATCCGATTTTTGTCGATTTGGCACTGGAATCAGATGCATGCCGGCCATGTCTGTGTACAGCTCTTTAGGTCTTGACTCGGCCAACACTCCCTTCTCTGTGTCCCAAATCGCCGATTCCAAGTAGAGCCCGCGAATGTAACAACCATCGTCCGGCTTTTGCTCAATCTTCTCCCACGCGTCAAGCTCGCCGGGCAACACGACAAAGTCAAACGAAATGGTGTGAATTGAAATCTGCACTTTACGAGCATAATTCTGCAAGGTGCCGGTGATAAAGGCCTGTGGGAAGAAAAAGCCAGAAATCCAGTAGACGGCGGGGCTGCCGTTGTCCACCCACGATTGAATGAATTTGCACCGTTCAATTAAATCTTTCACCCAGCTACCAAGCGGTTTCAACGATGGATAGGCCACCTTGGACCACATGCCCGGTACTTGATTGTCGAACAGCGAGTTGAACATTTTCTCTAGGGGCTCCGACATGACTACAAGACCCTTGATCGCTTTCAAAATCTGATTCAATGAGTTTGACATCACACTCAACAAACGACTAAAACGTTGTGCCTCTTGTTGCAACACCGTATTCATTGATTCCTCGTATACCACCGGGTACGCCTTTGCAATAGCTTCCTGGTTGAACAGTGGCGGCAAGTTCGACAGTATATCCTTTGCCAAGTCATTTACCGCATCCTCCCGGCTGCCACCGCCACCGCCCGTTCGCGGCTGCAACTGGAGCAGTGTGTTGAGTAAGAAGTTGGACTGGTTGTTCGCATACGAAATGTCAGCATTATTGTGCAAGCCAAATACATCCGGATTGTCATTGATTGGCAACGATTTCAAGTAGGTCATGTACTCGCCAAAATCCGTTTCAGCTGGATCCGGCTGGACAAAGATAGCACTTGGGTCGTACACGTGACTTGGCGCCAAGACAGCTTCGCGATAATACTCGGAAAGGATACTCATCATGCAGCGTCGATCCCAATCGTCGGTGACACGACCACCATAGTTGATGTGGCCCGCCGTGTAGGTGAGTACTTTGTATGGCGCATCGTTGTATTCGTCCAAGAACATGCGTAGCTGAGATTGACAAATACGCAAGTCGCCATCGGTAAAGTCATATGGAATGTTGAAACCAAGTGAGCCAAATTTTTTTCTCTCTAACAGTACACCGTGGAATAGGCATAAGGAGAAAAGAAGTGGTTTGAACACTTCCGGCTTAGAGCATGCATTCAGAAACGTATCATCCTGAACCATCGTACCATAGGACTTGAGCATATTGGCCTTGATCCCCTTTGGCGGTTCCATTGTCATTTTTGAGCCGTTTTGTAAGACAGAGACTGGAAAGGCGTTGCTCGGCATCGACGTCAACCAGATGCGGAAGTCGCGATGGACAAAGTCGGGCGATATGTTTTCAATAAGTCGTTCGAGACTCGGCATCCAACTGGGCGACAAGTGACAATTCTGAAAGAACACCCAATGACCCCGATCCATCGCCTCCATCATCATGCGTTCCGCAATTGGCCCTTGACCCTGACCGAGTGATATAACCGCCAGTTTCTTGGCAAACTTTCTACTCTCGGCAAACTTATACAACTGCAATGCTGGATCGGTACCAGCTGAGAGGACGTAAATCAGTGGCATCGTAGGCGATGATTCGTCAAATACCTCGGCGAGATCGGTACTTTGCGGCTCAATAAACCGCTGGCCAAGTGACTTGCCAACATAGTCTTGTACTGAATTGGTCAATTTATCAATGCGCAACATTCGGAGGAGAATCATTCGTGCCAATCCCTCGTTTAAGTTTTCGCTAACTGGAAAGACGGATTGATGGGGCTCCGGACACTCGTAAATAAGCTTCCACTCGTTAACTGACTCGAGGAACTTGTCCGTAATGCCATTGAATCGCTCTAGGCCTTGGTCCATTTGAAGCAACTCCAGCCATGATCGTTCCGGCAGCCAGTCGGGTCGCTCGCGACCTTTGGCATCAGGCATAGTCGAGCTGCCGGCAAGAAGGTAGCGCCATTCGACGGGCGAGATTAAGTTGTCATTGAGTTGGATTCGCGCACACACGAGGAACGCGAACATTAACTTGTGTCGCTCAAATAGCGATCGACAAACATTACAGTACAACGAGAAGGTCATATAATTGTTAATGTTGACAATGCGCTGTTCAATGTCATCAGCACGTTCAGCATTGGCAATGGCATTGACGAAAATATTGACGTACCAGTCGAGCGAGTACTGGTACATAGGATCTACATTCGACAAGTCGGACACGCAAAAGAAAAGAATCTGAGAACGTACGGCAACCGGCACGTATTTCATACGCGTCTCATCAATTTCTTTCTCAGTCACTTCGGCCGCCGCCACCTTCGCCTTGATTTCCGTTGATTTGATGTTTGACGCTTCTAATGCACTGATCAGCTCGACATCGTCAACCGGGTTACCCTGGGAATCGGAGAGGCGCTGGAGAATTTCGTCTTCGATTTCTTTAAGTTCTTTTTTCATGTTGGCGTTTTGAACGATCAACTGATTCTTGGCCTCTTCTAAATCGGGACGTTCTTGTGCAACGACACGGCCAAGCAGCTGATCCTCGAGACCAGATGGTGCCAAGGTAAAGTTAATGATGGTAACCTTAGTAGAGATTTCGGGAGTGTAATGTGGGTTGGGCAATTTCGACGTCAGATACAGCTTGAAATCGGAATGATAGGGTATAACAGCATCGCCAAGTTTGATGACGGTACTACCCTGTTGTTTGAATGTTTGTTTCAATAGAATAGGCTCTAACGCGGGATCCAATTCTTCAAGCACATTTTCAAGCATCACCGGCTTTCCGAATCGGACGGCATTTTCGAGCGAGCGCAAGAAATCCTTATCGGTCAGTTTCAACACTTCAATGCCGGCCGCCTTTTCCATTTGGCGGATCCATTTGTTAGCCTGACCTTGGGGATCAATGAACAACGGCCATCGTTTCGTATATTGCGTAATCACTGCGTTTTCCGTCGACAATCCATCACGTGGCAATCCATAGATTTGCCAGTTACGAACCAACACCGGATTACCATATGCCGAGACGAGATCGGGATTATCGGTCCGTGGCACTTTGTGATCATCCAGAAAACCAATCCACGTTTTCACTAGATCGGCACGGAACTCGCCCGTGAACGGGCCCGAGTACGCAATTGTACCTGCTGAGACGAGCACATCACCGGCAATGTGATCGAGTTGATGATTGAGCTGTTCAATTGACTCGGCCCAGCGGACCTTTTCACCTGCTAAACCGCCAATCAATTTATCGGCGCGGACTAGACGATCTTCGCACTGTTTCGTGTTGCGTTCAAGCTCCTCCTTCTTTGCCACCGTCTTCTGCAGATTCTCATTGAGCGCGCGTAAACCAGCTTCGACTTCTGACAGTTTGGCACGTGCCTTATCGAGAATGATTTGAGTAGCGGCGAGCTCTTCTTGGGCCTCGGCAAGTGCACGACGTTTCGGCTCGACGCCCTTGGCAACCCAATGATACTTGTGCATGGCGCGAACCCACATACAGATTGAGGTGCATGCTTTTGATGATTTGGCAATGGCAGCTGGCTCGAAACCTTCGTTGTCCATATACACTTGGATTTTGTCGATCACACTATCAGGAATGTTGTCCTTATCAAAGTCAAACAGTGACTTCAGAAATTTGGGCGGTTCCTTCAAGAGACCCTTGCCCGGCTCCCAGTAATCATCAATCTTCTGACCGGGTTTCTCGCCGGCCACACGCTTCGGCTTGACACTAAACATGATGCACACAGCCTCAATGACCAGTCGGACACCGTCGGGCGGGCGTTGCATCGCGCGCACTTCGACCACGTCGTTCGTATTCAGCGATTTCAATGAGCTCGTGGCGGCTTCGAGTGCGGGCAACGCCTCGTCAAGATCGCGTTGGGCGTCTTCGGCAATTTTGGTGGCTTTGTCGGCGACGACTTGGGCATCCGCCTCTTGTTTGGTCACCTCGGCCTTGGTTTCGTTGGCGACGATGGTGTCTGCTTCGATTTGCTTCATCGTCTCTGCCGTCGCCACCTGTGCCTTCTCCAACTCGGGCTTCATCTCCTCGAGCTCCACCTGCATCACGGCGACATCGTCGGCCGTCTTCAACAGCTTGTCAAGGCCGACCTTCATTCTGTCACGCGCATTTCGCACCTCGACAATTTTAATGTCGAACAGTTTCGTGAATAACGCCAACAAATCCAGGTAGGCAGTCGGCGTCACATAGTTGTGACGCTGCAGCTCCTGGGCGAAGCGTGTCGACGCGACCGAGACGGATTGGTGCATCTCCATACAAACGTCGACGACGCCAGCCAACACCTCGGGCGGCACCGGTGTCTCGGCAATGAACGTATTCGCCACACTGCGCAACGCCTCGTCGGGCCACTCGGTGAACCAGTCAATGGTACAACAGGTGATCAATGAGGGAAATTGACGGAGCCGAGCGCGGAACACATCGCCAATGGGGGACATACACACCACAGTATGCAGATTCTGACGTACGCGTTTTGTGTATGCCGAGAACAAATTCGATTTTGTCGCCGGCAATCCCGCATTAATCACCTCAGTCCGCATTTCAGTACAGATCTTGTCAAGTTCATCTTGGGCGTATATATTTGGCACGTCACCCGAGTTTAGGATGTTGTTGATATCTTCCAAGAAACTCTCTTCTTTGATTTGTGTGTCGGAAAAGAGAAAGACAATCGGGTTGTTCTTTAAACCTGCACTAAGCATCACCTTCTTGATGTCCTCGCGCCACTCAGCAACGCCGTAGCCTTTGGCCAATTCAATTTGGAAGCACTCATAGTCACTTAAATGGGAGGCAAGTCGCGTCAATGATTGTCGACCGGAACCGCCCATGCCAAGCAAAAGTGCGTTGCCTAGTGGTTGTCGAATAATACGCGTGATTCGCGTCACATGCTCCGCCGCATCCATGAACAGGACAAGATTCATTTTGGCCGTTGAGATTTGATTGAAATCCTCGAGTGACTCCGTCATTACGTTTATCATTTTCTCGTGCGACGTTATCAATTGATACTTACGCGCATCATTGCAATAGTCAGCAAAGAGAACAGGACGAGTTTCCGCAGGGCACATGTCGTCGTAGTCGAGATTGAATCTGGTGGTAATTTGAGCTTTCAGTTGTGACTCGAACCAACCGCGATCGTCCATATTGATCAGACGGTCGGAAAAGACGCGGGACGCCTCGTGGTACCACAATTTAATCAGGGTGTCCAAATCTTCCATATCAGCCGCATTATGCATCAAAATACCCTGGAAGACCTTGGCCAAATCACGCAGATTGAACGTGTAATGCGATTTTGCTGGTGTTGGCAAGAGTTCCGCGCAAACAGTTGCGTAGACCGCAATGGTCGAGTTCACAATTGTGTCGCGATGTTCAAGCAAGCTCTCGGGCAGCCACGATTCCATGATGGTGCCAAAAATACGGCATTTTGAGGCGTCTGACATTTCGACAAATGACAAGTAATTGAAATGACGCGTCAAACGTGCAGTCACCGGATTCCGCCCGCCACCTGGTGGTCCCATTGCGCACACAAAGCCAATGTCGACCAATGTTCGAAAGGTTCCAATCGACTTGCGATCGTACCAACCAGAATGATCCATCCACTGTCGGATCAATTCAATTGGCGGTTGAGCGCCATACTCCTCCAAAGCCGGCATGTTAAAGTCGTCAATGAAGAATACAGCATACTTGGAAATGGGCGGGCCAAAGATACCCTTTCGACGCTTGTCAAGACGCGAGTCCATCAAGTCCTGGGTCTGATTTGCCGAGGTCTTTGCGCTAAACGTCACCGAAATCGGAACAAAACGCTCTGGCATGCCGGTCAGCAGTTTGTCCGCCACAACAACGGATTTACCAGTACCAGTGGGCCCAATTGCCAATACCTGTTTATCGCCGCCGACCAGTCTGGCAAGGACACTGGCGAGTCGCACGGTGTCAATTGTCGGCACCAGGATATCGGTGAAGTTGGCGCCTTCCGGCACTTTATACTCATCAATTTTGGTCAACCAGTTAACCCATTCTGGTCGCCATTGTTCTGCTTCAGTTTCATCCTCATCATCGTTCTTCTCGCCCAACGTGTCATCCTGCAGACAGTAGTCATACACGTCACCCTCGTCGGGGAAGGGACATGATGAACCGTGCGTTGTCATGAGGCCACGCAAAAATGCCGAAAACTTAATGCGTCCATCATCATCAGTCGTGGCGCCAATTGACCAAATCAATGAGAAAATGAACCATGGTTCGATCAGCAATGTGAGTCGATGGCGCTGACCCGTTGTCAACGACACACGTCCCATTGATGTGGACGACTTGACTCGAGTGGAGCTACCTATCGGTCCCATGTCCTTTGGCTTCAAACACTGGATGAACGTGTCCATCAGATTGAGCAGAGAAAAGACCAAGTTACCGTTGACGGAGCCCACAATTTCCTTGACATTGCGCCGCATCCAATCAATACATGGCTCTAAGTACAAGTCAAATAGAGCACGTAGCATGTTTCGGTCGACTCCGGGTGGACATTGTTGCAGCCAACAATTGACGAATGGATCGAGTCCAATGTAGCCAGGTTCCAAGTAAACCATACCACAGCGGGAAACCGTAGCAGGCGAGGCAACGGACAAATCGGCCACCTCGAACATCATCGTCATATGTGCCGAGAGTTTAATAATTTCACCAGACGAAAGACAGAGCTTCTTGTTATCGTCAAGCACCGTATTCATGTTCTCAATCCACACGGCGTCAACAGGCCCGTCAAACATGTACCATCGCTTGTCTTCATTATCCGCGCTACAGCCTTGGCGGATCAAGCATGACAAAATGCCATCGGTCCATTCGTGTGTCATCGGATCAAATTCGCCATACAACTGGCCCATTGTTATACTTTTCGGGTTCAACGTGTAAACATGGACGGCCTCGTAGACACCACCGGAAATGGACTCTTGTCCCTTTAAACTTGTCAAAGCTGATGCAAGCACATTTGAACACGCCGTTTTGCCCGAGACAGTTGGTCCGACCAACATGAGACCGTGTCGGACAACAGTTGTCTCATACAGTTGAATGCATTTGTTGACAAAACCCTCCACAGCTTCGAGATTCTTCTCGGTACACGCGTTTTCAATAGCAACGAGTAACGAACCATAGTCGACCGGGTCCTCCTTGACCCCGGGGAACAGATCGGACACAATGCCGCGGAACAGCTTCAAATCGTCCAACAAGAATTTTGGCACGTTGACATCGCGAATGGCTCGTAGACAAATCAACTCTTCCTCCATCTCGGGATGCTCACGCTTCAAGTTGCCGGCGGCCGAAATGACCGTCTTTACAGCGCGCATACCAAAATCGTAGTGATCTTGTGACGACAGCTGCTCGGACGATAGTGTAAAGGTGGCGGTGATTTTGTGAGCAAGCACTTTAGCATCGTTGAATCCAAACGAGTAGAGCGATATTTCGGCGATCATTGCATAATTTGGCACCATCATCGCCACGGGTCGGAAAAGTGCCTTCAGATTATCGGGCAATTCTGTGCGACCGGCGTAACCGGGATTCATTGTGATAAAAACGGCACATGATGCAATCAGCCGGATCTCGGCGCCTTCAAAGGCGAACGTGTCAACTCGAGCCATTTGTGCCTTTTGGATGGTCGTGATTTGTTGGGCGACGACAGACAACACTTCAATGTCGATACGATTGAACTCGTCAAAGCATGCCCAGGCGCCGGTTGATGCGAGTCCCTTGAGGAATTTACCCATTGCCATGAAATCGAGCTGATCGGAGCAATTGAAGACGACCGTCTGAATGGCCAACGCCTTGCCCAAATCCTTGGTCGTCTCGGTTTTACCCGTTCCAGCTGGACCGGCCGGAGCGCCGCCGAATTTCAAGTGCAACGCACCAGTCAACGTCAAGTAGCAGCGATCGGTCAGCGGGGTGATGACCAGGCGACCCGAATTACCCAAATACTCATAGCCATACTCGAACTCGGCGTTGACGGCGCGGATGAATGTACCATCGGTCCAGTAGTAACGCAACTGGGAAATCCACTCGAACTCGTTGATTGACTTGATCTGATCATCGCGCAGGCCTAATGTGACATCGCGAGCGTGGACTTCAATGACAATGAGAGCAGAGAGTATCATTCGCTCCAAATTGGATAGTTTGCCACGAACCAATGCGACTAAGTCGGCAAGCATTTCACACACACGATCACAATATGCGACCATCGCACCCCCGGTAATTGCCTCCTCGACTTCCTGAGCCCAGTACGTCTGGCAACCGGCAATGACAACTTGACCGGGCCATTTGAGTACCCAGTCCGTCCGCGCCATGTCGGGATAGGCGGCAATGGCGACTTTAAGGAAGTCCTTGACGGAGGCCATCATGACACGCTCGACATCAGTGAGCCAGTTCTCGACATTGCCACGTGGGTAGATAATCTCGCAAAAGGCGACCGTCTCGCCCTCGGCCGATGTCATTGCACTCATTGACAGATCATCGCCAAATGTAATACGCGCAATGTTTTCGAAGCACTTGCGCAAGTGGGGCTGGACGGCGGTGGGGTCTTTTGTTTGGGACAAGATCTCCAACAGCTCATCATCAGACAGGAAGAAGAAACGAGGAAAACCCATGCGTTTCGTCTCCAAGTACTCGGAAAGGCCCTTCTGGACCTGTTCAAGCAGTTGATTACACTCCTTCAGTTTGTCACATAGGCGTTGATCGTTGCAGATTGAGATAACCTTCGGGTTTTCCTTTGTATTTTTCATAATCTTGCGCCAGGTACGATCCATTGTTTGATATCGCTTACTTTCGACTGGTAGCTGTCGATTAATGTCGTCAGAGCTGAAGATGGGCTCCAAATACAGCCACGATCGTTGACATGCCATCCACTCGTCCAAGACGTCCTGGGTGACGCGAAGCGTTGCTTCCCACGAGACAATTCGCTCTTCGAACGGTTTTTTGAATGGCGAAAAGGACATGGACTGTGTCATCACAATATGATCATCAAGCAATTGCGAGGCTTCTTCAGGTGCTTTGATGATGTATGTGCCCGTATCTTTGTACTCCATTACTTCGAACTCAATCGGCTCCCACTGACTCTCCATTTTATCAAGTGCTTGCTCAATTGAGTACTCCTTCGCCGCAACGTCCGATATTTTGTTGATTTGCTCCGTAAAATCTTGTAGATTCATGTCGAGACACTTTTGAAAGGTCAAATCCTTTTTCGGTTTAATGTTCATGCCAATGTCAGCCGATAGCTGATCCCAATGTCGAATGCGCATGCCCGGGTTGCGGAGGCCTTGGATTAGTGGAATGTACGGTTTGAAATCATCCACCTTGTTGCGATAAGTCGAGGCGACGTCTAAGACGCCTGGGACGTCTTTGAAAGTTTTCACCGACTTGTGAAAGGTGCGGAAGCACTCATTCACTTGCTTCTCGAGCAGCTCCGGATCAATGGCATTGAATGAGTCATTCATCCACGTGTCAAACCATCGTGTCCAATCTGATGCCGCCGTCCACAGATCCTTGTATGGTGTGAAATCCCGCTGCAACTTTTGAATCTTTGAGTAGTCAGTAGGCTTCAAGCCAAACAGCCGTTCGCGATTATTATACAAGTTTGCTGATTCTTGGCACTCGGCAAGTGATTTGATTGTTCGTCTCACTTCATTGGCAACCTCGTGTGCCTTGCTCGGATCCGCATAAGAGGCGAAGCCGGCAACGCCCATCTGAATTGATTCGAGTCGATCCTGGAACTCGTTGGCATCCTTCAGCTGAATCTTTTGTAGCTCCTCTTCAATCTCGACAAGTGATTCGTATGTTGACTCCAGCTGCTTCTGCAGTTTCCCCGGCCAAAATACAGCATCCCATCGAACGTTAAAATCATCCTGTGATAGCGGATAGTAGAACTCTTCGATCAGATCATAGTCGTTCACCGCACGCGTCACTTCTTCAGTTAGATTCTCGAGCTCGAGTGGCACCGTTTCCATCCACTCGCGCAGCTCGGTCAAATCCTCAATGCAGACGGGTTTTTCGTTGAGGCGGCGACTGATGGACTTGCACAGGTCGCATGCCTCATCACCTTGGTTCCTTAGTTTCGCCACCAACAGCTCCAAAATGGCCTCGCCCAGTTGTTTATGTTTTTTCGATAATTTTTGTCTCACTGATTCCACCTGAATGTGATAGGGTCCAATCACTATATTGCTTGGCAGGTCACTCAAGATTAACTTTGCCAGGAGATATTGCTCATCAACGGCGGCCTTGATTTCCTTAGCATCCATCTCTTCTAAATTGAACTTGGCCAAGGCGTCCTCAATTTTCAGCATGTGGAATTCAATAAACTGGTCATATTCACGTGCGTATGCACTCAATGGCAACAGTGACGCCTCGACCAGTTGCTCGATTTCGTCGCGCAAACCCATAATATAGGGCTCCATTTTGCCCACTGATTCAAGTAGGGCGACACCCTTCCAAAAGATTTTGTCAACGACGCCACGCTCGACTTGGGGCACCGATTGGGTGGATTGGATTGCGGCATCAAACACGTTGTTGATGGTCGTCTTGATATCTTCAAAGTTCGTCCCATATGTGGCACCATGCTCGGTCAGCTGGAGCTCAATGAAAAGCAATGGCGAGCGTTGTGGAATTAAGTTCGACTTCTTCAAATCAACGCCCCACTCAAAGGACGCATCCAAGCCCAGTGTAATTGAGCATGTCTCGGCGAGCATGTGTCGATAGGCGGCGCAGCTATTCTGGACCAGATAGCGCAACGCGTCTTGCATGTTGAATTTGATTACATTTAATAGTTTATACATTTTCGATTTGGTATACGTGTCGTAGTGCGTCTCACTCAGATCGAAGCATCCCTTGCCCATGTACTGCAGGGCGGAGCGGATGCCGCCCTTGCACGCATTCGTCCACGGCTCCTTCAAGTACAGCTCGACCGTGTTTGCCGCACTCAACTGGGATTGTTCGAACTCCTCGAGTTTTAATGCTTTTGACGTGGCCGTGTTGAACAGTTGCATGTCGATCACCTTGTTACACTCGCGTCGGACGCGGCCCATTGCATCGATCACTTCGCCCCGGGTGAGCAGTGACTCAAAGTTGAACTTGTCGCGCACTTGTTTGAAGGAGTAGACCGGCATTTTGGCCAGTTTAGGCCGTTTGAACACGGGCTCGGCCTGATGCTGCCAATCAAGCGCCTCAAAGAGCTCGCCATTTTTTACTGATTCGGCTTTGAAGATTTGCTTGTTCTCGCATCGTTGATATTCTACCAAGACCTCGTTCATGATGGTGTCGAGGAAACGCGCATCGGTAACCTGTTTTTTCACCACATCGCGTATATTATCGGGTAGTTGCTGTGTATACTGTCGCGGCATTGAGTCAACATAGAATTGTTGCTGGAGCAGTCTCTCCACCAACGCTCGGCGATGATAGGCATCTGCCACACGCGCCACATAAGTGAGTGGATCCTCGGCATCGAGCATGATCAATACTCGCGGCAAACGGACCACGACGGCCTCCTCTTTTGGCGATGTCGTCGGCAACGCCACTTGCCACGTGCCCGATGAGCCGTCGCTCGTTGTCTCCGGAAGGATCTGTTGTGCACTGGCGCCGAAGATCCAGCCCGTGCCGGCCATAAAAACCGTGCACGGCAATGGCATTAACCCCTGCCACTCGGCCAAGGTGCGTTCCTCATACTCGGTACTGTCAAAAATGTCCAATGCAAGGAAAAAGTCAACGTCACTCTCCGGATTCGGCATAATCTTCGTTACGTTGACGCCGCGCTCCACCAACATCCCATTCAACTGGGTCGAATCGCGAATCGCTGTGTACTGGCGACGTTTGCGCTCAATTGCCAGCTTTCGCGGCGCCTGACCCGGCGGAACATAGAATGGCGTCTGTGTTTTCGGCAAGTAGGCGTTTTCGGCGAAATGGGTCCGTTTTGCGGGACGCGTATCGCGACCGCTGGTGAAGAGGCCGGGTGTGTGCTCGATTGACGGCGTCTGGCCAGTTAAAACGGATTGCCACTGTAAATTTTGCTCGATTAGCTGTGTATCGTCTGGTGCATCTGTGTCTGTGTTGTCCGTGTTCAGCATGTCCGAGTAGAAGCCCTGGTCAACTGGCCGTACCTGACGTGTTGACTGTGGTCGCTTACTACTCATCACGGGCAGCTAATTGATTTGCGCTGCGCTATGATGCTCTTCTTCCCAGGGATCACGAAACGTTGACCATTTCAAAAATACACGATTTCGAACGTGTCATTCGATAAAAAAACTGGCATAAACATAAAAAATCAACATTTTGTGTGCCCTGTTCAC
>Ga0115105_11276357_pt1 | contig 12629 bp, 1 predicted proteins | sample CN18umnscriptome_FD_89648 | JGI IMG/M metagenome (GOLD analysis project Ga0115105, IMG submission 89648) | Marine eukaryotic communities from Pacific Ocean to study complex ecological interactions - CN13ID_155_C17_100m_0.8um Metatranscriptome... | ecosystem: Environmental > Aquatic > Marine >... | reverse complement strand
CGCGTTTGCCGCGAGAAGGTGGTCTCTGAGAGCGTGCCCGGAGGGGCGGGCCTGATTCGCCCGCTCTGCGAGTGCCGACGAGTGCTGACGCACTTAGTCAGACAGGGCGCACAGCCCAGCTGTCCCCTGCAGCACGAAGAAGTTCGGTTCGCGCTCGGTCGGCAGGCTGATGTCGAACACGTAGTTGGACGACGCGCCCGTTGTGGTCAGCACGCCTGCACGGATGGCTGTCCGATAGACCGGGCACTGGTAGTCCTCCTCCGGGATGACGTAATCCTCGACGGGCAGGATATGGATGTAGGGCAAAGGCGCGGTCGGAGCCCCCAGCTCTGAGGGCTCCAGCGCCATCTTCTCGATGTCGAAGCGCGCCGCGTCAAGGAAAAGGCCGCGAATGTACATCCCATCCTCCGGAGGCCCGTCCACCAGCTCCTCGTCATCGAAGTAGGTGGTCATGATGAAGGAGAACTCGAGCGAGTCAATCGGGATGATGTGTTTCCGCGCGTGCTTCTGCAGCGCGCCCGTCAAAAATCCTTGCGTAAAGAAGATGTAGGGCAAGCACACAGACGGAGGCACGCCATTCTTGTTCCAGCTATGCATGAATGCCATACGCTCGCACAGGTTCTTCCACCAGGAGCTGAGCGGCTTGAGCGAGGGGTACGCTGCAAACTCCCAGCTCTTGGGCACCTTGTTGAGCAGAAACGCATTATAGATCTCTTCCAAATCCAGGCCCATGACAATGATGCCCTTGATCGCCCGGCGGAGCTCTTTCAGAGAGTCGCGGAGAACCGCAAGCAGGTTATTGAACCGGTCGACTTCCTGGATGAGCACCGTAGCGAGGGAATCCATCTGCTCCGTCTCCGGGTCTCGGTCGAACAGGCCGGGCGCGCACTGCTCCGGGTCAAGATCGGCAGGCATCTCGTTTTGAAAGGTTTCGGCCACCGAGTCGGCCATCTGGTCTGGGGTCAACGCGTCTCCCCCGCTCCCTCCACTGACGCGCGGCTGAATGCTCAGGACCGTATCGATAACGCGCGTCGTCTCATTCACGTTGAATGCAGTCAGGGCGTTTTCGTGCATGCCAAAAACCTCCGGCTGTTCCTCAAGTGGCAGGGATCGCGTGTACTGGATCATGGCCTCGAGGCTGCCCTCCGGCGGGGAGTAGTACTTGCCACTTTCGGAGAACCGGTACTCGTCGCCGATGATGCGCGGCGTGTAATACTGGGCAAGAATGCACATCAGGCAGCGCCGGTCTTGGTCATCGGTGACTCTGCCGCCGTAGTTGATCTCCCCCGTCACGTACGTAAGCGACTCCCACGGTATGGTCTCCTGCTCGTCAAGGAACATCTTGAGCGTGGCCATGCTGCACTCGAGATCGGAATTGTTGAACGCGTAGCCGACGTTCCATCCCAACGGCCCAAACTTTCGGCGCTCCTGAATCATCGCGTGGAAAAACACCAGGCCGAACATGAGCTTTTTCCACGGCTGCGGCTTGGAGCAGGACTCGAAGTATTCTTCCTTCATCACACCAAGCGTGCCAATCATGTTCGCCCGCAATCCCTTTGGCGGTTCATTTGTCAGCTTGATTGAACTTTGCAGGGTTGCCACTGGAAACGCGGGCGAGGGCATCGACATGAGCCACAGCCGGAAGTCGTCATGGATGGGAACCTGTGGATCCGCCAGGTCGGCAATGACTTTCTCCATCTTCGGCAGCCAGGAAGTTGCCAGGTGGCAGTTCTGCAGGCAGACCCACTGCCCTTTCTTCACGCCTTGCGCGATGAGGTTCTCAGCGATCGGGCCTTGACCCGCGCCGAGCGAGATGATGCTCATGGTTGACATGAACCCCTTTTCTTCTGCGAAGTCTAGCAACATCTTCGTCGGGTCTGCGCCAGTGGACAACACAAAAACGGTGGGAACCGTAGGACTTGTGTCGCCGAAAATGTCTTGGAGCTGCAGGGGGGGCACCTCAGTGAAGCGCTCGCCGAGCATCTCTGCCACGTAGTTGCCCATCGCGAACGAAAGTTTGTCGGGTTTGAGGGCCTTCATGACCAGCATCTTCATGAAGCTGCCAAGGTATTGCTCGTTGGGGCTGTCTTCAGTCGGGACCATCCCCCAAACGCCAGGCAGAGGGATTGTGTGCGGAGCGGGGTCGTCAAACCATTCCTGCCACTCAGCGATGTTGCGCTGAAAGTCTTCGACGAAGCCTGTGAACTCGTTCGGCACCAAGGTCTCTAGCGCGTTCAGCAGGTCCCAACCACCAGCCGTGATCCACGAGTCATCGGGGTTGGGCCCGGCTCCGACCGTCATGGCACCGGCGCCCCGCAACAGGAAATTCCATGCATCGAATGCGATTTTCCCCGCGTTTCTCATCACCGAGGTACAGATCAAGAAAGAGTAGATGAGACGATGTCTTTCGAACAGGCCGCGACACACCGTGAGGTACACGAAGTACGTGACGTAGTCGATCACCGTCTGCAGCCTAGTCGCAAGATCGTCTGACTTTTCGCTGACTTCAATGCAGTAGTTGAACAGCTGCTTGAAGTATTCGAGAGAGTACTGGTACATCGGATCCAGCAGCCCCAGGTCGGCGATGACGAAGTACAGGAGTGAGCCCCTGGTGGCAACTGTTCGATAGCCCTCACGGGCTTCGTTAATCGAGATCTCGGTCTTCTCAGCGTCAGCAACGCGGCCTTGAATCACCCCAGACGTGAGTTTTGAGTTGTTCAAGGTGTTAATCAACGGTTCGTTGTCCAGGATGTTGCCCTCTGAAGACTGCAGCAGGGCAAGGGTCTTGTCCTCGAGGTCTTTGAGCTGTTTGGCGTCGCTGGCCATGGAAATCACAAGCTTGTTCTTCGTCTCCTCGAGGTCTGGACGCTCCTGGGCAACCACGTCGCCAAGAAGCTGATCCTCGAGCCCTGTAATTGTCACAGTGAAGTTGATGAGCGTCACTTTGATACACAGTTCGGGAAGGTAATGCGGATTCGGCAACTTCGAGGTCATGTAGAAACGGAAGTTTTCGTCATAATCGACATCGGTTTCACCCAGACGAAGGATCTGCCGCCCGCCTTGCTGAACTACCGCTTTCAGGAGCACGGGCTCTAGCGCCGGATCGATGTCTTCGCCGAGGTCTTCGCATATCACCGGACTGCCGATTCGAATGGCGCCCTCGAGCGTGCGCAGAAAGTTCCCATCACTCAGCTTGATCATACGAAGACCGTTGCGTGCTTCCATGTTTTTGACCCACTTGTTCGCCTGCTCCTGTGGGTCAATCATCAAAGGCCACCGCTTCGCACGTGTCACCAGAATTCCGTTCTCCACAGACAGATCATCCGTCGGGAGCGCTTCCACATTCCACTGGCGGATTTGCACCGGGTCCCCCATAATCTTTGCCAACGAAAAAACGTCTGTGCAAGGAATGCTGCTGTCTTTGCATCCTTCCAACCATTCGCCCGTGATCCTCGAGCGATAAGCACTGTCAAATGCGCCGAAGTATGAAATACATGCCGAAGACAGAAAGACATCACCGACAAGCAGCTCGATCTGGTCCGCCAGTTCACCTGTCTCCGTGGTCCATCGCTCCGCTTCGTCACCTAGCGCTCCGGTCAGCTTGCCAGCGCGCGCTAAGCGAGCCTCGGTGAGTGCGGCCTCATCCTGCAGCCTCTGCGACTCGTCCTGTGCTTCTTTCAGCGTCTTCTGCAACTGTGCAACCTTCGCCTGGACTTCTGCCAGCATGTCCTCTTTGACCTTCAACGCGGACATGACTTCGTCCAGCGTCGCCTGCGCCTCGTTCAGCGCTTTCTTCTTGGGTTCGACAGTCTTTGCCACCTCTGAGTAGACATCCATGGCGCAGCACCACATGCACAGAGACTTGGCAGCCTTGGACACTTTTCCGACCAACTCAGGCGTGAACTCTTCATTAGTCGTGTACTTCTTGAGCTTCTTCAGTCGAGCTTCGGGAATTGCGTCCTTGTCAAAATCGAAAAGCGACTGCAGAAAGTTTGCGTCGTTCATCAGTTTCTTGGCAGTATCCCAGTCAGGCTTCTCACCAAACAGGATGCAAACCGCCTCGAGGGTCATTTGGACTTTTTCCGGCGGTTTTGCGAATGACTTGATCTCAGTGATGTCGCCCTTGTTCAGAGAGTTCAGTGCGTCCACTGCAGCCTGGAGCGCCGGCATAGCTTTGTCTAAATCTGCTTGCGCGTCGTCTTTGATTTCCTTGACTTCTGCGGCCTTGATTTTGGCCTCTCCTGCTTCTTTGTTCACAACTACCTCGATTTTCTCAGCTTCAGCTTGGTCAACCGCGACAACTTCGAGGAGCTTCGCAGTGGCCTCCGATTTCTCCTTGAGTACAGGGGCCATGGCCGTCAGCTGCTCTTCCATATCGGCGACAAGTTTGTTGCACTCGTGCAGCTTGCTGAGCCCGTTCAGCAGGCGTTCGCGGGCTTGCTGTTTCTGCCCTCGCTTCTCTTTCAGCATCTCTATGTACAGACCAACCAGATCCAGGTATGATTTCGGGGTGATGTAGTAGTTCCGATTGAGTTCGCTCAAAAATTCCGCAGCGATAGCTTGCGTGCTTTGGTGCACTTTCACACACATATCGGCAACGGCGCTTTTCACGTCTCCCAGATCAGTGGGCTCAAACAGCTTGGTAGCCACCGCCAAGAGCGCATCGTCTGGCCACGGCGTGAACCAGTCGATTGTCGTGCAGTTGATCAGCGATGGGAACAGCTTGCATCGGCGGCGGAAGCTTTCGCCCACAGGGCTCATGCACAGCACAATGTGCAGGTTGCTCTGGCAGCGCGCAATAAAGGTGCTCCAGCACTTGTCTTTCGTCGCGGGGATGCCCAGTGCCTCGCACACCGGTCTCATATCGGAGATGATTTTGGCCTTCTCATCGTCTGCATACATGCCAGGCACTTCGCCTGAATTCAATATGTTGTTGACGTCCTCTAGCATAGACTCCACGACAATTTGCGTGTCGACAAGTAAAAATGTGACGGGTTTGCCTTCAACGCCGGTGAGCTCGAACAAGTTTTTGATGTCGTCACGGAAAGAAACGATATCGTACCCTTTCTTCAGCTCGATCGTGAAGCATTTGTACTCGCACATAGCTGTTGCTAGCCTCGTGCAGCTCTGCTTGCCGGAGCCGCCGACACCCACGAGCATCGCGTTGCCCTTGTCAAGGCGGCACATCCGCGCCACGCGCGATATGTGCTCGACCGCAGCCCGGAAGAACACCAGGTTCATCTGCACAGGGTTTGTCATGTTGTACTCGAACAGGTATTCATCGAGAAGCTGGTTCAACGCAGCCAAATCTGTGACCTCTTCGTAAACGCGATCCTCTCCGGTGGCTCCCATCTTCAAGTAGTCGCCGAAAATGATGGTGCTATCGACGAACGTCTCATCGAAGTCCCATGACATCGAGAACGCGCTCTGCACAATTTCCAAGAGCAGCTCCTTAAAGTACTTCTGGTCCTCATCGTCGATGAGGCGGTCGTGGAAAACGCGCATGCACTCGTGCACCCACAGGCGCGTCATTGTGTTGGCACTACCGCAGTTCTGCGGCTTGATCATCAAAATTCCTTGGACGGCTTTCGAGATGTCACGCAAGTTGAACGTATAGTGTGACTTGGCCGGAATCGGGAGCAAATCCGCCGCGATTCGGTTGTACACTTCCACGGTCCCTTTGACGATCGGTTTTGCCAACGCCGCCACCTCCTGAGGGAACTCGTGGGAAAGGAAGCCGCCTACAATGGCCTGAAACATCGCCTTCAGCACGTCGTCCGAGGCTGGTGGAAGACTCAGCATGGTGAAGTGCCGGACAAACCGCGGCGTCAGTGGCATTCTGCCTCCACCGGGCGGAGCACAGGCACTGACCAGCGTCACATCCACGATGTCTTTCCAGAACCACTTCTCGCGGTCGTAAAAGCCTCGGAAGTCCTGGAACTGCCTCAGCAGCTCCACTGGCGGCTGGGCGCCGTACTCTTCCCTGGCTGGCATGTTCACGTCGTCCACGAACAGTATCATCTTTTTGCCAGGAGGGGCGCCAAAGATGGTTTTGCGCCGCTTCTCGAGCTTGGCCTCGATGGTCTCTTGCGTTTGAGGGCTGCTCGTCTGGGCAGAGAACCCAACCGGCAGCATCACGGTCCTCTTCGGCTCTTCGATCCTCGCAAACAGGTCGAGAGCCACCACGGATTTTCCGACGCCGCTTGGACCTGTGTAGAGCACTGACTTGCCCAAGTCTAGGCATATGTCCATTACGAACGAAAACCGCACGGTGTCCTCCGTCGGAACGAGCATCGAAAAAAAGGACGCCCCAGGCTTGTACTCAAACTCGGGTACGTTCTTCTTCCACGGCTCCATGGATCCATCAGAAATCTGGACGAAAACGTCGTACAAGCTACTGCCAGGAATTCGCACACTGTCCTCCAGCTCCTCGTGGATAAACTCATCGAACTTCTCAAGCCCGTCCTGGTTCGTGTTGCCGCCAATGCCCCACGCGTACGCGAAAGCGAAAGTCATTCCCAGAATCTTGTCCGCCTCTTCAACATCGTCCCACGGAATGCCCTTGCCGTTGAGCTCCGGATCCGTAAGCGATTGGAATATGCAGCACACCGATGTGACCAGGTTGATGTCGACCGTGGGTATGAATTCCAAGCAATTTCTGCGGTAGAATTTGATTCCGCTGTCCACGTGGTCATCGAACAGCTTCCAGAGGTTCGCCTTCTGGTCCTCTGTGAATTGGTCGTGCAGCCCTGCCATCCATGTCTGAACGTAAGGCCGCCAGCCCAGCTCCGCGGGTTCGAGCCACACCATGCCGCATCTGGACACCGTCGCAGGGGAGGCGACCTCGAGGTCCTGCACTTCGAACAGCGTCCTCATCGTCACCCCGTTCAGTTTGATTCGCTCGCCGTTTGGCAGGCAGAGAGTGCGGTTGTCGTCCAGGACCGTGTTCATGTTCTCGATCCAGATAGCATCAACGGGGCCATCAAACACGACCCACTTACGGTCGTTGTCCTGTGCGGCAGTGGCATCGCGCATGATACCGGAGCCAAGCCCATCCTTCCACTCGCCGGTCATGTCGTTGAACTCGCCGTACAGCTCACCCATGCTGATGGATTTCGGGTTCAGCACGTACGTGTGAACCACCTCCATCTCAGGATTGTCGGACCCATTTTCGCGCAGCCGCGTCATAGCAGACTGCAGCGTCTTGTAGCACGATGTTTTGCCGCCGCCCGTCGGTCCCACCAGCATGACACCAAACCGCACGTTTAAGGTCTCGTAGAGCTGGATCGCCTTCAAAGTGCACGCATTGGTGACCTGCAGCCCACTTTCCAGTGTCACCTCCTCCACGGCGGCAAGCAATTCGCCGTAGTCATTGTCAGGGATGACTTCGCCGGGAAACAGGTCTGAGAGCAACGCCTGGAACAAGATGACGTCATCCTTGAGGAACTTCGGGATGTTGGAGTCTCGCAGCGCCCGGATGAGTGTGATGTCCTCCTTGAGGTCCGGGTTAGCGCGCAGCAGCGACCCGGCCATAACGAGTACGGATTTAACGGCGCGCATCCCAAAATCGTAGTGCTTTTGCTGGCTCAGCTGCTCGGAGCTGAGCTTGTAGAGCTTGATGAATTTGACAGACAGAATTTTCGCGTTGCCGAAGCCTTCGGAGAAGAGCATCACCTCGGCGACCATAGTATAGTTAGGGATCATCATCGAGACCGGCCGGAACAGCACCTTCAAATTGTCCGGAAGCTCAGTCCGTCCGGCGTAGCCAGGATTCATCGTGATGAACGCCCCAAATGTCTCAAATATTTTGATCGTTTTGCCTTCGAAGCTGAACGTTGAGTTGGTTGTCCCAGCAGGAATGGCTCGCAGCGCATTTTGGATGGAGATCATCTGCTGCGCCACGACGGAAAGCACCTCGATACCGATGCGGTTGAACTCGTCGAAGCAGGCCCACGCGCCACATTGGCAGAGGCCCTTGAAAAACTTGCCCATGAAGTGCTGGTCAAGGTTGTCCCCGCAGTTGAACACGACGCACTGGATTCCGATCCCTTTGGCCAGGTCTTTGGTCGTCTCTGTTTTCCCTGTGCCGGCCGGACCCGCCGGTGCGCCACCGAGCTTGAGGTGCAGCGCCCCGGTGAGAGTCATGTAGCAACGGTCAGTCATGCCGGTGATGACAAGCCGCATCTGCGCGCCAAGGTATTCATACCCGTACCAAAAATGCGCGTTCGTCTGGCGCACGGCGCAGGTGCCCTCGTCTTCGTCCCAGTAGAACCTCAGCTGCATTTGCCACCCGAACTCGGACTCCTTCAGGATCTCATCCTCGACGAACAGCTCGAGCGTGTCTCGGGCATGGACATCGAGAACGATGAGCGTCGAAACGGTCTTGCGCTGCAGGGACGTCAGGTCGCCGCGGACGAGAAGCGTCAGATCATGAAGCTGCAACTTGGACCGCTCGACATTTTCCTTCATCGCGCTCATTGGATCCTCCTCACCGAAGGCTGCCAGCACTTCCTTCGCCCAATATATCGAGGCAACTGTGAGTACCACTTGGCAAACATGGTCAAAGATCCACTCCTGGCGTGGCTTCTCCGGGTAAGCAATGGTTGCGGCTTTCGTCAGCCCTTTCAAAGACAGGCGCATCTCGGCTTCAACTCCAGTCAGCCACGTCTCAACGTTGCCCCTGGCCTTCGTATTCGGAGCGTAGTCGACTAGCTCGCCCTCCGGCGAGAACATGCCGTAAATCCGGTTGTCTTGCGTCTCCGGTCGCCCAGCCCCACCGCCAAAATCCAGACTTTTGATAGCATCGAAGCACTTGCCCATGTGAGGCTGCACAGCCTTCGGGTCGCGCGTTTGTGCCATGATCTCGAGCAGCTCATCATTGGAAAGAAAGTAGAATCGCGGGAAGGCCATCCGCTTCTTCTCGAGGTAGTCTTCCAAGGAGTTCTGCACCTTGTCCAGAATTGCGCCCGCCTTCTGCAGGGTATCGAGCAGGCCGGGGTGAGTGAAGGACTTGTACGCATTCCCTGTGTCCTTGAGGGTCTTGAGCGTTCCCTTCCAGATGGCGTCGACGTCAAAGAACTGCTTCGACTCGGCAGGGAGCTGGCGCTGAATATCTTGCGCGCAGAAGATCGACTCAAGGTACATCCAGTTCCGTTGCAGCAACAACGCCTCGTCGAGGGTTTCTGAGAACATGTTCAGCCCCTCCTCCAGGACCTCCACCTTGTCACGGATGCCACCGACGAATCGCGAGGCCGTGATCGTGCCCATCGTCACCAGACTGTCCTCCAGCTGAACTGTGATATCGTCAATTCCGGCAAGCGCGTACACATCCTTCTGCTCCTTGTATGGATTCAGCACAAACTCGGTTTCCGCCCACGAGTCGGACACTTTCTGCAACATTTGCTCGAGAATTTGCTCTTGCGTCGCCTCTGTCGAGATCACCGCAAGCTGATCCTTGAAAAGCATGACTTTCAACTCCAGCAACGTGTTGAACGTGAACTCCTCGGGGTTCTGGCGCGGAACAGGCTGCCCGATGACGGCCTCAATCTTTTCCCAGTGCCGGTCCATCAATGCGTCGTTCCGCAGATCGTTGACCACGGGTACCGTGTTCTTGAACGTCGTCACCATCTCCTTGAGCACGGGCACCACGTTGTTGGTTGGAAGCGTGCGCTCTGCGTTCATCACAATCTTGTTGGTCGCCGTGATTTCGTTGGACATCTCCTCCGCGTCCAGAGAGTTGAACTGAGTTTTGGTCCACTGTTCTGTGAGCGCTTTGAAGTCTCGTAGCGAATCCCACATCTTTTTCTTGAGACGAATATCGTCAACAACGTCCTTCATCTCCTCAAAGCGTTCCACGACGCCTGATGAATTCGTATCATGCTTGTTGAAAAGCTTCTGCTGCCTTTGCACCTTGTCGGCCGTGGCTTTCATATCCTCTGCAGTCTGGTCCAGTTCGGTCAAACGCTTCATGACTTCCGAGTCCGGATTCATGCCCTCCGGCGTGTACTCCAAGAACACCTCGTCCATGGCCTGGTTGCCTGCCACTTTGCGATCTTCGTGGAGCATTTTGATTGACGCCTCCAGCATGACGGTATACTGCGCAATGTCTTCGTCCTTCCGGCTCTGCCTCTCCGACAGCCAAGTTTTCATGTTGGGATACTCGGCCGACAGAGCCTGGAAATTGGCTCTTTGGTCAGGCGGGACAAAGACGTTGTGCTTGTCCATGAGGTCGTAATGCTCTTCCGCTTGCTCCACCAGCTCTTTGATATCGTCTTGCCGGCTTTCCAAGGTCTCCAAGAACTCGAGGTAGACGCAGAACTCGTCGACGTCGGGCGGAGTCTTGTTCAACTGCGTGTTGGCGTCGTTGATTTCCTCGAGCAGCGACTGTACCTTCTCGTTGCCCAGAACAGGCAGCAGCTCCTCAATCTCGCCAAGGCACTTGGCTGGCGCGGGCAGGAACTTGTTGCGCAGATTCTCGTTGTTGATCATTGTCAGTCCCAGCCGCACGTTCAGAGGCAGCTTTTGAATCTTGCGCAGCTGCGCGTTGAAGAATTCTATGTCCTCCTCAAAATCTTCGAGACTTTTGCCTCCAGACTTGGCTTCGTTTTTCACCTCCTCAATGTCAAGCGATCGGAACTCTTTGACGTCGTCGGCCAGCGGCATGAGCACATCCTTGCACTCGTCCGCGAGCTCAAATGTCTCGGCCAGCGTTTGCCGCACTGACGCAACCAGGTCCGCAAATTGCGGGTCGCCCGCAACCATCTCGGCCAGCGCGTCCTCGTTGGGCTCGTCTGTCTCTACGAGCTCTGTGTATTGCCTCAGCGACTTCTCGGAAGACAGATCTGGCACGGAGCTAACGGTGATCGTAAACGACGCCAGCAGCTTGTCGGTCTCACTCTGGATATCATGGGCGCTCGGCAGGAAGGTGAGCGCCTCGTCGTCATCTTGCGTCTCTATCTCGAACAGCGGCGACTCGACGCCCTCCTCCTCATTCGCCTCCTCTTCCAAGCCTTCGTCCTCCTCGTCCTCCTCGGGTTCGTCTGCCTCCAGCGCATCCGCCATGGCCTCCAGATCATCCAGTTGGCGTGGCAGGCTCACGAAGTCCAGTAGGTGCCGAACGGAGTCGACAACGAGCCGATGCAGATTGTCGCGGATCATGTAGTCTGCGAGCTTGATGAAGCTGTGTAGCTTGCGATGTTCGGCGCGGCGCTGCGCAAGCACCGTGTAGGACACCTTGCCGGATTCCGGATCGGCCGTTTCATTGGCGTCGTCTGCCTCCGCGTCGTCTGCGTCTCCAAACAAACGTTGCTCCAAAGCCGACAAAGTGGAAGCACACGCCTCTGCGACGCTGCCAAGCGAGTCGGCGTGGAAATCTTTGAGCACCGCCACTACCTCGTTTGCTTGATCTTCCTGCGCCGAGACGAACTCGTCGAGCCTATAAACTTTGCCGGCGGTGAGGGAACACAGCCGCTGGCAGTCCTCTCCTTCGGCGAAGCCAGAGCACAGCTCTCGCACTTGCAACAGCGACTTCCTAAATACACTATTCAGTATGAACAGGTGCTTCTCCAGGCTCTGCGAGCTGGCCGCCACCTTGGCCTTTCGCACGAAACTGCGCCACACCCGAAAGGCCTTCCAAATACCGTACTGTTTGAACAGCCGTATGCGGAGAATTTCGTTGAAGAGGTAGTACTCGCGCTGCCATTGTTCCAGCTGGACAAAGTCAGCTTTGCCGTGATCAAAGTGTGTCACGCCACTGGCCGAGATGGTGAAAAAGTGGTCCTCGTCCACGTCAGCGTGTGGGACAACTTTGAGGTGGTACGGGTTGCCGGGGAAGTCGTCGATCGGAAACCGGTTCAGATAATGGAACTGATTGGTCGTGGTGTCCTCTCGGATTTGGTCCAGCAGCCGCATCAGCTGGAGCTGCGTCTTCTCGTGCTCGCTGCGCAGCCGCTCCCGCTTCGCCTGCCGCTGCTCAGCCGCAGTGAGCTCCATCGCCGCGTCCACCTCTGCCTCCTCGGCGCTCCCGTCGGGCGAAGTTGCCGGCGTCACGGGGTGCCGATCGGCCGCGGCTGCTGCGGACGGCTCGGGCGCATTCGCGCCGACCTTGGTGAAGCGCGAGTGGTAGTTCTGCACCCGGCCACCAGCCGCCGCTCCGCCGCCGCCGCCGCCGCTGCCGCCGCCGAGCGACGCGCGGCTGACGCTGTAGCTGATCGACTGCTGGCTGCTGACCGAGCCGACAGCATCGCCACCCGCCAGCGAGCTCGGGCGCGGGGGTCGGTAGACGCCGGGGCTCTTGCGGCCGCGGCCCAGGCTGCTGTGCGAGCGCGGCGCGGTGGTCGAAGCGTCCAGCTGCAGGCTCGCCGCCAGGCCCGACACGTCCTGCGCCATCGGCTGCGGCGGGGGTCGTGCGCAAAGGGTACACACCGTTGGAGCTGCCCTGGGCGCTCTCTCCTCTGTGCCCCGACTCTCTCCACTACATCCAGCCCCACGGCCACCAGCCGTGCCGACAACACCCCGCACAGCTCGGGCAGTGCCGACACGTCCTGCGCCATCGGCTGCGGCGGGGGTCGTGCGCAAAGGGTGCACACCGTTGGAGCTGCCCTGGGGGCTCCCTCCTCTGTGCCCCGACT
>Ga0115105_10855428_pt1 | contig 12746 bp, 19 predicted proteins | sample CN18umnscriptome_FD_89648 | JGI IMG/M metagenome (GOLD analysis project Ga0115105, IMG submission 89648) | Marine eukaryotic communities from Pacific Ocean to study complex ecological interactions - CN13ID_155_C17_100m_0.8um Metatranscriptome... | ecosystem: Environmental > Aquatic > Marine >... | reverse complement strand
TCTGTATTATCTGCAGTTGTTGTTGTTTCAGTTGCCCAGTCTTTAGCATTACCACCACCTGAAGCATGATCTACACCTGTACCACCTATAGCCCAAGCTTTAGCAGAGTAATCTGATGTACTTGGTACTACACCATTTACTTTAGTAGCATAATATGAAGCTGTATTTTTAAATCCTTCTGCATCATCTTTATGGTCTTCAGCTGTAGCTGCACTGGTATCAGCACCAGACTTAGATGTCGCTGCTTTAGCTGCATAGTGTTTAGCAGAATATTCACCACCACTAACTGCACTATCTTCTGCAGTTGTAGCCCATTCCTTTGCAGAACCTGCAGGTACTGTAGTTCCTATTGCGTATTCCTTAGCACTATAATCAGAGGTATCAACTGCACCACCTGTAGTTGTTGCCCATTCTTTTGCAGCACCTCTTGAACCAGTTGTTGTTACACTAGTTCCGCCGACTGCCCATGCTTTAGCTGAAAAATCAGATCCAGTTACTGCACCATTTACTTTAGTAGCATAATTAGTTGCAGTAGTTGCATTTGTATTTGCAAGAGCTTGATAATGTAATGCGGAATAGTAGTTAACTCCACTATATGTAAACTGTGTATTTGCAGCTTTAACAGCAAAATTTTGTGCGTCAGTTCTTGCAGTTGTAGCTAATGATGTTTGGCTTGATACTTCTGTAGCATAGTGTAATGCCGAATAGTAGTTACTACCACCATAATCAAATTGAGTATTATGTGCATTAGTTGCAAACTGCTGTGCAACTGTAGCACTTCCACTAGAATTAGTTTCACTTGTTGCTGCTGCTGTTGCACTTGTTGCTGCATTAGTTGCAGAAGTTTGAGCTGAAGCTACATCAGCTGCAACTAAATCTGAAATACCACTGAGTAAGGTTGTTCCAAAGTAACTACCTGATGAGGCAGTATCTGTAGCTCCTGTAAATTTTCCTGGTCTTGCTGGAGTTGTCATATCATACCTCTTCCGTTAAAATTCATTTGTACATTACCACCTGAAGATTGTCTTTGCTTATCCGCCGAATTTAACTCTGCAATTTCTGAATAAAATAATTTATCAAACTTTGCGGCTTGCATATCATCTTGAGTAAATGCGTATATCTGCGCTAATGCACCATAAATTAGTAGTCTTTCATTTTCATCTCTTAACCAATGAGGAACATCTAGACCTATATAGTTTGCAGTATTTGTGTTACCTTGATTACCACCAGCTGCTGTTGTTGCTTCTGCTTGAGTTGCGTATGCAGTTGTTGTATTACCATTTACAAAATATAAAGCTGTTGAACCACCTGAGGTTGTTAATAAACCTGCAGCATAGTTTAATACCGTTACAGCATATTTTGCACTTAATGAAGGTAGTCTTCTATAATAGTAAACCTCTATATTTGCAGCTGTTCCTAAGTTAGAATATCCAAATCCAGGACTTAATATAAGAACATTTCTTTCTCTGGTAAAATAATTGTTATTAGTATATCGTTCTGCATATGGATCATTAAAAGTTCTTATATCTAACTTTTCATTAAATACTCTTATTGTATTACCAGCTGAGTCCGTTTCTTTTATTGCAATGATCTCAGTTAGATCTTGTGGTATTTGTATTTCAGTTTTACTTGGATTAATATTTGTTGAAGCAACTGTAGCATTTGTAAGATCACTATCAGTATCAACAAAGACTGCTACATTTTCTAAAGGTGGAACCCTTAAAGTTCTATAAACTTTATCAGCAGCATATTGTAATGCATCTTGTATAACACTATCAGAAACTACTTCTTCATCCCTATTACACCAAGTCCTAACTAAAGTCGTTAGCTCTGTATATGTTAAAGCCATTATAATCTCCCTTTAAGTACTATACATAAGATGCGGATATTCAGTTGTTAATATCTGTTTAAACTTTGCTTTCTTATCTCTATCATGCATAAATGTAGGATCATGTAAATCTACACCATACTTTTCTTTAATTGCAATAGCAATAATATCTGGGATAGTTGCCATCTTTCTGTAGCCACTACTTTTATTAACACCAAAATATTCTTGCTTTTGTTTTTCATTTTCTATATGGTTTTTAAAATGTGTAACATCTTGTTCTGCAGCCCAGCTTCCAGACTGCAAATCAAACTTAGCTTTAATATTTTCTTTAGGTTTTACTGTTGCACTTTGAAAATTAAATTCATATTGTTCAGCCATCCCCTACTCCTCTTATGTAGCAGGTTCTGTTATAGCAACAAATCTTCCTGACTTGCCAATATAACCTAATTCATCACCAGCAGTTGCAGCTGCAGGATCTGCATTAGTAGCAACACTACCTGCATTTGCTGTAAAGTGTGTAAGTTTATATCCACCAGAAGCAACTTGTGCTACTCTGAATACTGATCTATCTACCGGATATATATTACCGTTTGCCGCTTTTATAACGTACATTGTTCCCTCCCGTTATGTTAGTCTCTTCCAGTTATTATATTAGCACCACATGATGCATAAGACTTAGAAACTTTTCCACCTGTATTATAAAATTTACCACCAAGTCCTTCAACCTTTATCTTACGTTTTTTAACATTTTTTGGAAGTGTTACATTTTTTAATGTTTGATCTTTTTTTCCATAACCTGTTATAGTATCTTTAGCATATGGTATATTAGCTTTTGCTCGTGCTAAGTCACGCTTGTCAGCTTGTTTTTTAAAACTTCGCATAAGATAACTTACTTTTGTACCATCCTTTTTTAGTTTATATATATTATCAGTTGGACTATAATCAGCTGTACCCGAAGTTTTTTTACCAGTACGTACATTTAAAGCAGTAGGCAGACCTGAACTTCGATCTTTAAATTTTTTTGGTTTATTTATTGGTGCTATTTTAATTGGCATTAGTCTCTCCCTGTAATAACGTTTCCACCACTAGAATAATATTTAGAAATCTTTCCGCCTGTATTATAACCTGTAGCTATCCTAGAATCTAAGTGACCCATCTTAGCAGCAATCTCTGGGTTACCACCCTTTTTAGCTTTTCTTTGTGAGCCACGACTTAGACCCTGCTTAACAACTGTTTTTGCAGCTTTATTTAAAAATGCTTTAGCAGACCAAGGTTCATTTTTTTTCTTATAACCTTGATATTTTTTTTTAATTCCTTTTAGTATACCTGGATTTTCTTTAAGTATACCGGCAGCTTTATCTTTAGTTTTACGATTTGACATTCTATTCTCCCTGTAAAAAAAGGGAAGATTAATTTTTTAACCTTCCCTTAGTATCTTTAGTTAAGACCGTAGATTGCTCCACAACCTTTTGGATTTCTAACTTCAAGAGTACACTCTTCAACCATCATACCGACAGTAGAGTCACCTTTCTGTCCAACGTCTACTTCTGCAAGTGGACGTAGGGTAGCAATATTAAACCACATTGGGTCATAGATATATGCAGCAAAGTCAGCCATATTCGGAATACCACTACTAGTAAACTTAGTTGATCCAGAACCATCACCAAGTATAGCAGCATGGTTATTAGCTAATCCCATAATATAATTAGGGATAACCATAATATCTCCGAAGTCAGACATATAAACATCAACAGATTGTCTTAGTGCACCGTTAGCATCCATATTACGTCTAACACCAGTATCACTTACCATTAAGTCGGAGAAGTCCCTTCTTATCTTTGGTGATACCATTATCTTAGTAGCCTTTCCACCTTCTTCATAGATCTTCTGCATAACTGCATCAATATCAGTTAATGCTAAAGCACCTCTAGTAGGGGCAGCTGAAGATGAAGCATTCACACTAGCTCTTGGAATTGCAGTACCTTCATTATCAGTACCAGCACCAGTAGTAGCTTGAGAAGGAGCTTCCCACTGACCTACATAGTTACAAGTTGCTGTACCATTAATAAAAGCAGAAACTCCACCAGCAGATCTAGCTGTATTACCTTGGGCAGCAACAGCAGCTGAAACATTATGAGCATGAACCATATCGAATTCAAGGTCACGTCTCATTTCAGTTCCACGCTTCTTAAGCTGGTATGCGTATTCGTCTGCAACACCTGCTTGATCTACAGCTCTCCTTGTACCTGACACAGCAATAGTCTTACCATTAATCTGTGTATAGTTTCCAAGTCTAGTTCTAGTTGGACCAGATAAACCAAATTTAGCGCCAACAGCTGGTGATAAAGATTGAGCACCTGCGGTTGGTACTGCAAAATCTTGACCCTCAGCAATTCTTGAATCGCCTGGTGTATCTAGTGTATCTGTCTGCCATTCATGATAAATTGCAGTTGCTTTAGTACTTCCAATATCTGCAAGAAATGGTGTCTCATCTCTTGTAATCATAGAAATAAAGTTTGCGAGATCTTCTCTTTGAGAGACAGTCTCATTAGTGCTAGTTCCACGAGCTGGACCACCTGGTCCTTCTACGTGGCGCACGCCGATTGTAGTTGTCATTTAAACCCTCCAAAGGTTCCATAAGTTTTATATTTTGCTCAGGGATTTTTCGGCTAGAGTTTTTAGAAAAGCGTCTTGATCAGACTTAGATGAATTAGAACTTAAAGCACGAGTTCTTAAATCAGCAGCTCTTTGATTTTTCTTTTCATTTACTGATTTAGTTTTTCGTACAGGTATACGTTTAGCAGGGACAGATTTTCTTTTAACGGTACCTTTTGTAACACCTTGCTTTAGTCGACGATAATCGTCAACAAACTTAACAATAGTTGGATCAACAATAGTATCTATTATTTCTGGTTTAACACCTTCTTTAATAGCAAACTCTCTAATAGATGTTGCAGTATTCTCACTATAATCTGGAATTAACTCATTAATATTATCGTTAAATACTTTAATTTGTTTTTCCCAATTCTCTTTGAATTGTTTTTCATTATTTGCTTGAATAGATTTTACAACATTCTCTCGTTTATTTCTTGCTTTCCAATAAGCTTGCTGAGCTTGTTCTCTTTCGTCTTTAAGTTCACCTAGTTTGAACGTATCGTTTTCTTTTCGCGCTTCCTCGATTTGAGTATCGATTTCATGGTAGCGTTTAGAAAGCTCTTGCTCTTCTGAATATAATACAGCGGCTGAAGCACTACCTAATTGTTTTACTTCTTCCATACGTTTATTATATTCTTCTTCTAGTCCTTTCCTTGCATCCCCTAATTCTCGACCCTTTTTAGAAAGAGATTGTTCGGTAGTATAACCTTTTATAAGGTCATTAAAAGAAACTTCAGTATCTTTACCGTCTATCTTAACGGATACTTTAGCTTCTAGATCTAAATCATCAGTTGTAAAAACTTCAGTTTGGGTAGCGGCTTCTTCAGCGACATCCTCTTCTGTAGATTCTACTTCTTCTTTATTAGTCTCCTCTTCAACTTCTTCACTATCGGCTTCTTCAGATGCGGGGTCTTCTTTATCTGATTCTTCCGGGTCTAACTCTGGAACTTGCTCATTGGGTAGAGATTCTTCGTTCTTCACAAACTGTGAATTACTAATAATGTCAGCCAGCAACTTCTCTTCTGTTTGACCACCGTTAGCAACAGAATCATCCATCTGGGTAGAGTCTGTTTGTGCTGCGGTATTATCCATCATTGCTTACCTCCTTTTTAGGTGTAGGCTTTTTTGAATTCTTTATATAAAGTTCTTTTAAGTTATGTAGATTAACCAAAGTCTGCGCATTAATTTTAGCTTTACCTGGGCTTCTACTAGAATCATATTCTAATGTATTAATCATTTCACCAATATTTTCTATTAACTTATCGTTATCAATTTGTCTCATTTTCGTTGTCCTCTTCTAATATATGTGGAACATTCTTTCCATACGTTTCAAAGCTTATCATTTTTTCTTTTACACTTCCTAAAGCCATAGCTGACGAGTAAAGGAATTCTCTAGACTTTGTTTCATGAGATTCTGTTTTTAACCACTGTAAAAAGTAATCAATTAGAACCTCTCCATATACTTCATCAAAAAATGCATCGCGTTCTTGTGCAGCGAAGTGCCCTTTAATATGGGCTCTCCGCGCTAATTCATCGGGATGTATTTTATGATTACCATAGGATGTCTTATTACCTAGCCTCGTCTCGGCTACCTTTCTATATTTTTCCATAATTATATCTTTATATTATGTTAAGCACTTGCCTGAAGCACATAAACTTTTTCATTATGCTGTGCAGAAGTTCCATGTGCTGTTGTAACATTTGCTAATGTTTGATTTCCATCTCCAAGTCCTGTTATTCTTGAAAATGATTTTGCATTTATATATTGATTACTCAATACTGTAGTTGCTCCTGTCTTTACATCAAAAGTAAGTGGCGAATCAGTATCATTACAAACCATTATAACACCGGCTGTTCCACCTGCGCTTGTCGCAATATTTCCTGATTGAGCGGCACCTGTACCTGAAGCACCTATTGTGACTGTTTCTACGGTAGCCATAATTATTCTCCCTATTTAATTTTTATTAATCGAGGTTTCTTTTCCTCGGGTATAATTCGTTCTAAGCTAATGGTAAGCATACCATGTTCTAATGATGCATCAATAACTTGAATATCATCAGCTAAGGCAAATCTTCTATCAAACTTACGATAAGATATACCTCTATATACAGTATCCTCCTTATCTTTATTTTCTTTAACAGATTTAACAGATAGTTCGCTTTCAGCAACTTTAACTTCAATATCATCTTTACCGAATCCGGCTAAAGCAATTTCAATAGAAAATTTATAGTCACCTTCTTTTTTAATATTATAAGGTGGGTATCCACCAGTTGACATACTATTTAAATTTGTATCTAGCATATCAAACATACGATCAAAGCCTATCGTATAAGGCATAAGTTGGTCTATATTAACCATTTAGTTTTTCTCCTTATAAAAGCAAGATTAACCCGGAGTACTTTGTTTTAACAGCCCCTGGGCCATTTGTAGTATTTCACCATAGTTAGGATGAGGAGGTAACTCCGCACCTTCTTTAGTGGCCTTAATAGTAAGGTCTGCCCATTCTTGAAAATGCCTATCAATTGATATAGCTAACTGCTTGGCATTATCATCAAATGTATTCTTTGTTTGAGCACCAGTAAAAGCAACGTTGGCCTCCGCTAAAGCGGCATCAGCCACAGCTTTCTTTTGCTCTACTTGTTTCTTAACGTCAGCAGCTTGAGACTGTTGTTGAAGTGCTTGAACAGCTTTCTGCTTAAACTCGTCTGTTGTATAATCTTCAAGAAAATCATTACTATCAATATTCATTGCTTCAATTAATTTAGTTGCTAAAACAGCAGGAGCCTCTGGCTTTACAACCATACCTGCACCTTGCTGATTTAATGCAGGTAATATTTCTGCACCAATCTTTGATAGCTTACTAATAGTATTTGAATTTGAATTCTCTCCAATGTCCAACAAAATTTCCACATCCATCTTCGATGGAAGTGCGGATATATCTACAGAACCATATACGCCATCAAGATTGTAAGTAAGTTTACCTTTCATATTCTTGTGCATGGTTTCATAGATACCCATTATTAATCTTTTAAATCCAGTTTCAGCGAACCTTCTAGCTATATGTTGGATTCTTTTTTGAGCAGCAGATTGTACTGCTTGTAATTTTTGTTCAGAGTTACCTGATATATATAATGTATCATTTAAACCTTGAGCAGCTTTAGACATTCCTGTTGCTTGTTCTTTTATTAATTGTAAATGTTCTAGCAACGGTACTGTACCTGAAGAAATAGTATCAGGTGTTAAAGGTGCAACTGCCTGCATAGGATTACCATTAGTTGGGATAATTTGCTTAGGCTTCATATTTTGTAATGCACTAAAGTCTACAATGTTAGGGTCAGCTAACTTAGGTGCATAGTTTGTTAAATAAGTATTCTCTACAAATCCTCTTAATATTGCTGTACTTGCTAATGTACTACTACGTGTAAAGTCTGCCATTGATAAACCAAAGAATTCATGTGGAATATCAATCGGTACAATGGAAGCTAAAGGTACAGAATCAACATCTTCCTCAGCTAATATATGTTTACCTACAGTAATAAAATGTTTTAGCTCAGCAATACCATCACCATCTCTATCAACGTTTAACCAACACTCTGTAACAGTTAAAGCTCTGTTTGCTTCTAATGGAGAAGACTCACTTAATAAAGCACCGTCATGATACTCCTGTCCTGTTATTAGTTTACGTGCAGCAACATCTTCTGAATACTGAGAAGCTCCTAACCAGGATTCTCCTCCTGCAAGTTCATCCCAATTATCTATATTATCCGCTTCTTCAGGATAGTATGTTCTTATTTCAGAACGAGTCATTTCAGATTGCATTCCTACAAAAGAAGCATCAGTAATACAAGTTGCTTCCCTAGAAATACGAAAACTTTCTGGTGGTACTAATTCTATTTTAACTCTTGACTTATCAATTTTCTTTTTTATTCTTACATTAACATACATTAAATCAACATTAGGATCTGCCCCTGATAAAGGATCTGCATTACTAAATTGATTTTCAAATTCTAAACTTCCAACAATTTCTACGTTATCTTCTGATAATACTTCATCTAAAGCAGATTGTGAAATTGTTTCGTATTCTTCAAAAACATACTGGTTATCTTCTATATAATGCCAACGACAAACAGCATTCTTCCATAACAAAGCAGATTTAATCCACTGCTGTAGTAGCTCCCAGCCACTATTCTTTTTAAACAAACAATAGTTAACAATAGCGGATGCATCTTTTGCCGCATTAAAAGAACCTGGACTTTCATCATAAGGTACAAAACGAGCTAACCTATTATTAGACAAAAACAAATCAGATATAACTGCAGTGTATGCTTCAATAACTTCTGTTGTAGAAGTATCTACTATCGTACTTACACCTTGTGGTGCTAAATGATAGTTAGCTAATCCTGCATATTCATATGTTGCCTTAAGTCTTTCTCTAGCTAAGTCGGTTGCGTTTAACCAATCACCTGAAGAACTATGAACTCCATTCTCTATAAGATTAACTAATTGTTCATCTGTTACTGCTTCTTTATATCCTGAAGATGCCATTAATATTTACCTCCAGTATTTGAATATATCTTTTTTGAATTCTCTAAATCAGCAACCGTGTACGCGCCCGCGCGAGGAAGCTCTCTTTGTTCTTCCGTTTTATTTTTTTCTTTTACCGGTTTTGCTTCCACTTTCTTTGGTCGCTGTATGTATCTTGTCTCGTCCATGATCCGCTCCTGGGTCCATTCTTTCTTTTATTTGAAACTTACATTGCTCACGCATTGTTAATTGTTTTTCAAATTTATTTAATATATCTTTATGATTGTTTGCATTTTTAATAAAGAGTTTTATTGCAATATAACTATTACCTTTAAATAATAATTCTTGATCTTTATAAACTTTACCGACAGAACCTTCTACAAGTAACTTATTATTTTTATGTGTGTAGAGCATCTCATAGTATTTTTATGATTTCTAATTGATCTTTCCAATATGCAGCTTTCTCGGCTTCTTGTTCCATAGATTCTAAAATATCACTATGTTCACCAATTCCAACTGGACTTTTTAAATAAACTTCTATATTTGCTAAATGCTTTTTCATATTACCTTCGGCATATGCCATCCAAGCAGTAATTAATTTTTCTCTCATTTTAGAAATCCCTCTTTAATTTAAATAAAATATATTCATTACCCATTTCTGGTTTTATAGTTAATGCTGGTACTTTACCATTAGGTTCTTTCTTTCCAACATAACGCCATTCATGTCCACTACTCATTTCTTTTTTAGCAGTATCAATAAACTCTGCGTTCTTTGCGCCAATCATTGTAGCACACAAAACAAAAAATATTATCATATTGTCCTCTTATTTTTTAATTTTGTTAAATCCCATATAAGCACCAACAATACCTGCACCTGAAATGTAAAACAAATTGGATAAATCAGATAAGGCTTCTACTCTTTCTAAAGGAATAAAAAACATTGAGACTGTAAAGATACCCATTCCTATAAGAGTGTAGCGTGCCATTCTTAATTGTGCTAAATGTTTTCTCAATGCTGTCTCTGTTTCTTTTATTTGTTTTATATGTGCCAATTCAGAATCTGAAACAATACCATCACCATCTTCATCATATTCATTATATATAGATTCAGGTTGTAGTTTTTTTTGAGGTCGCTTTGGCATTGTGATTTTTTAAAACCTCTCGGGTTGCTTCCTCAATTGATGGTATATAATTTCCTCTAGCAGCTTGATTATTTTGATAGCGTATTGCAGCACGCTTAATCTTTTTTTCTAGCTGTTGTAATTTTTGTATAACAATGTAAGACATTTTACCATTTTACTTTATGACTCCAATAACGTGCACTTAGCTTACTTGGATTAGCATCTTGTGCATTATGTCGAGCATAGTAAGATTTCTTACGTGCTTTATCTTTTGCACTTGTAGGATTCTTACCAGCCCCTGACACACCTTGCTGGCCAAATCTAACTAACTTAATCTCATCATTAACTTTAGCTAACACTGCGTGTGATTTTGTTTTATGTCCTGGAGTTTTCTTAGGTTTATTATAACCTGAAAACTTTTCGCCTCTATAATCAATTGACATTTTTCATTCTCTCAATAAGTCTATTTGCTCTGTTAGTAACTTGTTTATGCCAGCGGCTATCCTCCATCTCAATCGCAGCATTCTCCCAGTTATGTTCCGCTAAAGCAACTTTAAATTTCAAAAATTTACTCATTCGAGGTTTACCCATATTAAACATCATATTTGCAACAATGTGTTGAGCTTCCTCAGGTAAGTCATCAAAGAAGACATACTCATTTTTGCAATCAGCAATAACTATTTCTATATCTTTTTCGAATACTTCATGCACACGCTCATCAATTACTTGGGTGCCAACCTCTAAACCATACTCAGGATCGGCGTCAGTAATAAGGTGGCCAATCCCAAAAGTAGGATAACCGAGATGATCTTTATAGACTTCATACTTACAACCTTCATCAACTTTTAATTCTTCTCTTAACTTTTCAATATCCATATTAACTCCTTATTAATGGCGGATATATCCCCTGCTTCCGCCGGAGCAGTGAGGACAACGGGATTCCTTTAAAGCCATTCGGTCTGATCTTGAACAATGTGTCCAACTTTCTGAGACCAAGGTACTTTATCTCTTGTTAACTTATCATAATGTGTACGTAAAGTCTCTAAAGCAATAGCCATTGACATAACAGTATCATCATGACAACCAGGCGCAGCTTCCGTCTTTCCAGAGTCTGTTGAAATATAATCTTTTAATTCTTGGATAATAATAGGAGATCCTATCCATATATCATCAGTCTCAATAGCATTCTTTAAGTTACCGATAATATGAGGCTTTGTTGATTGTGTTGTTCTAAAGCCTGGAACTAAACCTTCTTCTTTTGATATAGCAGCTATCTTAGTCTGCTTATATAAGTTAACATAATTCATTTGAGCTAAACGTGATAACGTTGCTATCCCCATAGAATTACTTTCAACAGTCAACAATGCATTATTATAATATCTTCCTAAATAAAATAATAGATCCCCAAACTTACTAGGATCAATATGATTATCTCGGAACAAACCAATTACTTTTCTTTCTGTATCCATAACAACCGCTGCTGAATAATCTTGACCTACCCCTAAGGATACATCAGCAGCTACTATATAATTACTATCCCAGTTCGGGTATTCCCATATATGAAAATTACCTTCGCTAGAATCTTCCCACATACATGCATTAAAGTCAAAGCGCATTTTCTTTTCAGGCGCTACCGGTTCTAAGGCCGATACTTTATCTAATGCAAATACTGAAGAGCCTGCCGTAATAAAGGCTTCATCGGGAGTTGCTGGGTATTCCTGGCGGAACTTAAGTTCCCCACCTTCAGCAATCTTTAACCGACGCCAGTAGAGTTGACCATCATTTAGATCGTACTGTTCTACTAGTAGCTCCTCTTCTGAGGAACGTTCGAATGTTTCTGGAGGATCCCTGTAATATTCGTGTGTTACAAACCAAGGTAAAAATATTGGGGTGTATTCATTTTCACCTTCGAGAGCTCCTCTCCATAATCTATAAAATTCTCCTGTTGCACCGTTAGCTGTAGACTCAAGTATAACTTCAGTACCCTCAGCTTCAGATATGCCCTGGAACAAACCAGCTAATATCTTTTCATCATGCTGCCAGAATGCAACCTCAGATAAATGTGCAATCGTTGGGGTTGTACCTCTACCAGCTTCAGGAGAACCCGCTGTATATAATCTATACGATGCTACGGGTTTTTCACCAATCTCATCCTTTTTAAAATGTGGAGATGAGATAACAATTTCTTTAGCATTTGATTTTAATTCTTTTGGCTTATAAATCTTTTTCATATTTCTAATAAGGTTTCTACTCATATTAAAAAGTGCGTCTGATGTTGCACTGTCATGAGCCATAACAACTGAACGTGCATGTGGAGTGAAGTATGTTTTCCAGAATACTCTTCCTGCACAGTAGGTGCTAATACCTTGCTGTCGAGCTTTTAATATAATCGCTCTAACCTTACCAGTTTCTTTTATCTGTTCATCTAAAATTTCTGATATTTGTTTTTGACAATCGTTGAAAGAAAAGTTGACGAACCCCTTCTTAGCATCCTTAGTAATGATCTTTAAATTATCATTAGCAAACTTTTCAAAGTTATCTCTATAGTCTACGAGGCTTTCACGTTTCTTCTTTTCTTCAAGAAGTCTAAGTAAATCTTTTTTGCTACTCATTTCTCT
>Ga0115105_11191937_pt1 | contig 12845 bp, 5 predicted proteins | sample CN18umnscriptome_FD_89648 | JGI IMG/M metagenome (GOLD analysis project Ga0115105, IMG submission 89648) | Marine eukaryotic communities from Pacific Ocean to study complex ecological interactions - CN13ID_155_C17_100m_0.8um Metatranscriptome... | ecosystem: Environmental > Aquatic > Marine >... | reverse complement strand
TGGAGTAGAACCCGATGGTAGAATATGGATGTTATGCACTGATGTTATCTTAGATACTCCCATTAAATTTGCAAGAGAAGCTAAACGCTATGTCGATAGCAGAGAAGAGAAGCTTCTATGGAATGTAGTGGATCAAAGAAATAAAGTCCACTTAAAACTTCTCAAATTTTTAGGCTTTAAATTCCTACGGGAACTTAATTACGGTCCTAATCAATTACCCTTTATCGAGTTTTGCCGTGTGCGCAGGAGCAGCAGCTGCATCAGCAGCCAATAAAAACGCCAGAAGACAGTTCAACTATGCAATGCAGAAGCGAGAGCGGAAGCATATGCAGAAGCTTAGTATTTATAACCAAGCTAAAGTACAGTTTGAGAGAGCGTATTCAAATATTCACCAAGGTTTAAATGCCTCTTATAGTAGAGCACAGACCAAATTAAATCAAGTTAAAGATAAAACTTGGAGTGAAAACCAGGGAGCATTAATGAAATTTATGCAGAATAGTAAGTTTGGTGACTTACTTTCAGCTGGTAAAACAGGAAGATCTATTGCTAGAATGGGTACATTAGAAGCTGGAGCTTTAGGTAGATTCTATGCATCAAAGCAGAGGAATTTAACTCGTGCAACGCAAGCATTTACTGAAGGTACTAAGTTATCTAGACAAAGAGCTGCTAATGCTCAAGAGAAAGAGTTTGCTAAAGTAGCATTCAATCCATCTGAAGATGTTGCACCGCCACCACCTGTTATGCAGAACGTTGGTATGGCACTCTTGGGAGATGCTCTTGGATTAGCTGCAACTGCGGCTAGTATGGGTATTGGTGGATCTGACTCTAGACTTAAAAAGAATATCAAAAAGATTGGTCAATCCATTGATGGTTATAACATCTATAAGTTTGAATACTTAGATGATGACAAAGAATGGATTGGTGTCATGGCTGAAGAAGTATTCAAGAAAAAACCATCAGCTGTTGTCCGTATGGATAATGGATACCTTGGTGTTGATTATCATCAAATTGATGTAGCATTCAGAGAGGCAGTTAAACATGGCTAGTAAAAGTGAATATGATACCTTTGACTATCTCAAACCTGCAGATTATTTACCTAGTCTTGGGCAACGTTATGCTGAACAAAACCAGGGGTTCGAGGATGCTGAACAAGTAGCAAAAATGAATGATCGTCAGCGTGTTGCTAATGCTGAGATCATGGGTAAAGTTATTGATAAGGCTGAAAAGTTTTCTAAGACTGCAGCAACAGCTTTTAAAGATCAAAGAGATAAAGCTCAGAAAGCTTATAAGAATGAAGCCTTTATGCTTCAACAAAAGCTTGGAGCAAGTTTTGAAGATCGAGCTAAATGGGTTAAAGAACGAGAAGCATTAGGTCAAGATACTTCACTTCTATCTTACTACGCTGCTAAAGCTGAAGAAAATAGAAACGTTGATTTTGCTAATGAGTTAGATAATATAACTGGATGGAAAGCTCAGATACATGAAGAGACATTAGCGAAAAGATGGGTTAATAACTATCCTACTCATCTATGGGATCCAGATAATGGAATACTTTCAAAGGATGAGAATGGTCAACACAGATTCAAATTAACTCTTGCAGGTGATGACGGTCAACCAGATAAAATTGTAACTTGGGAAACCGCAACGATTGCTGAAAAGTACCAACTTATTGAACACTACAATGTTCAGAAAGGTTTTGATGACATAAGTCATTTTCGTAAAGAATTTGCTACAGATGTTTTCTGGGATGGTTATCAACAAAAAATTGATGGTATAATACAAGGTGAAATACAAAAAGGTTTAGACTTACGCAAACAAGAAAGAAGAGAAACATTCAAACTCCAACTCGGAGTTAATGGTGAATATGGTAATGGACAATTTGCTAAGGCTATACATGAGTATGAGACACAAGCTTTAGCTCATTATAAAGGGGATACTAAAGCTTTACGGGAGGACGTAATAGCAATAGTCACAGAAATGATCGTAGATGGTGATCTAGATCCTAATGAAGCTACTTTAGAAAATTATCTATTCCATCATACTGGTAATAACAGACCTGAAAATCTAACAGTTTTTAAAGAGTATGAAGATTGGGGTACTGTAATAAATAATGCTAGAGCAAAGAAGCAAAAGAAGAAAGAAGATAAAATAAAAGGTTATAATTTAGGTTATGTAGATACACTTAAAACTAAACTAGAAGAAGAGAATAGACTTATAAATGAAGCTACTCTTGTCGAAATTAAAGGTCACTATGATCAAGCTTATCTAGCAGAATTCGGGGAATTACCTACAGAATATCCTGCAGATTTAACAAATCTAATGACAGTAGAAGATAGAGATGATAAAGATATAAACCAAATATTAGAAGGTAAAAAAGTTAGAGGAGAAAAAATATCATATGATGATTATTCTCATATTTTTGATGAGAAATTAAGAAAGAAATGGGCTGATTACGCTAAGTCAGCAGCTGGTGAAGGTATACCTGGTAACTCTAAAAAGTATTATGCAGCTGTTGTGCCTTCAATGGTACAAGAACATCTAAATACAACTATAGGTTATCATGATTATAAAGATCCAAATCATCAAAGATTAAAACTACGTGCTGAAGCTGCCTGGCCTGCAATTTATGGTGAACTAGTCGATGAATTCGATCAAAGCGAAAAGGGTTGGCAAAAGAAATTACATGACGCTGTAGATGCAGAATTAGTAAGACGTATGAATCGGTGGTCACTGGAAACACCAGAGGAGACTCCTAATACATTCAAACAAGAAGTTAATAGAGGTCTTGATTTTATAAAAACTTCAGCAAAAAATGGTGAACACTTAGTTGAGGCTCTTTCTGAAGGTATACTAAAAGGAAGTGAAAAGCATTATAAACGTTTAGAAGCTTATGCTGCAAACCCTAATGGTAGTAAAATACCATATTATTATAAAGAACTAGCTAAAAGTACAAATTTAACTGACTGGGATATTGCTAATATACAATACCAAATAAATAATCCTGGTAAAGAATTACCGAAACCTAGTTACATACAACGTAGAGAGGGTAAACCTCCTATTGTTAATTATATGAATTTCAAATATTCAAATCAAAAGAAAGCTAAAAGAGCTAAAATCATAGAAACTGGAGTAGATGTTAATGATGCAAGTCTAATAACTCCAGGACTAGTCGTACCAATGGGGGCAGTAGGATGACAGATAGTTACTCAAACGCTGCAGTAGATTTAGATGCTTTAGCTGAACAACAAGAAGATGTTCAACAAACTATTCAAGATCAAGAACTTAGAGAAGGTGTCAATAAAATTGAAGCTGATGCTCAAGGAGCTATAGATGCACAATTTGCTGCTGAACAAGACGACCCTAGAAATAAAGAGAACTGGGGTATGGGAGGGGTTGTTAAAGAACTTCAATCAGCTTTTCTTGGTGGTATTCAAGATACAGGATCCTCTATTGTAACAGCACCTGAAAGGGTATTGGATATGATAAACGGGGAGATGGAAAAAGAGAATGCCGAAGGTGGTTATGATACTGAGTGGGATGATTGGTTTACCAATGATAATAATCCTATTGAAACCAAAACTTGGTGGGGAGGACTTATAAGAAGTGCTACACACTTTGGTACCATGGCAGCTGCTATCGTACCTGCAGCTACATATGCTGGTGCTGGTGCTACTGCACTAGGAGCTGGTAGAGCTGTATCTGCTATTGGTGGTGTAATGACTAACAATTGGATGAGAGCCGCCGCAGTTGGTGCTGCTACCGATTTAACTTCTAAATACTCACAAGATTCTAACGGTCTTCAAATACTACGAGATAGATTTGGTTTTATAGATACTCCTTTAACCACAAACGATTGGGATCATCCTGCTGTTAAAACATTTAAAAATGTAGTAGAAGGTATGGGTATCGGTACTTTAACCGATGGCTTATTCATGGTCATGGGTAAAGGTGCTAGAAGAATAATGCCTGATGGTACAACAATTGATGCTACGGCTGAAGCTACTGCCAAAGGACAAGCTAGAAATACCAGTATTGATGGACAAGTTCTTGAGAAAGGTCAGAAAGAATTATTAGAAAGCCCTAACGATTTCAGAGGACATAAAAATAAGCCAGTCGCTGATTCACAGCAGGGAGCACCTACATCAACCGAAAATGTGATGGAGGTAAAACGTGCCCAAAAGAGAATTAGAAACGAATGGGGAGCCGAAGAAGGATCTCCTGGCTCTGTTTCAACACCATCTAACCTTGAAGCTTCCGCTGCAACCCGTGGTTTAAGTGATCAAGCTTTAGATGATGTGTATAAAGCATTGAAAAGTGATGCTGGATATGCAGAAAACAGGACTTTATTAGAAGCTGGTGGTACAACTTTAAGAGAACAATCTGGAGATGCTATTGAAGCATTCCATAGAACTGGTTTAGGTAGAGAAGCAATGGATCAAACCCCTGAGCAATACCTAGCAGAGTATTATCAGAACGCTATGCCTCATTTTGAGGGTATGCCAGAGGAAATGTTAGAGTTTACTACTAAATATATTGAAGCTGCTGACCTTTTAACTGGCTCATTACTACGTGAAATACGTGATATGGGTTACGTTGGTAGGGAAATTGCTGATATTGCTGACCTTGGTGACGTTGATGCACCTGCAAAAGCCTTATATGACAAGCTGATTACTACGGTATCAGAGGTTAATAGGTCTAAACTACTCCAATCCCCTGAATTTAGGGCTATTGGAATGGAGAATGCAGCCAATCCAGCGGTAGCTAGGAAACTTCAGAAAGAATATGTAGACCAAAACATGAGTGTTAGGGTAGGTGAATCGATAGATGCCTTCAGATTAGCCTTCAAAGTAGCTGGTGAAGACGCTAGTGATGATCTATTTAAAGGTATATTTGAAGTAGTCTCTATGAACAAAGAGATACACAACCTAACTGACTTTGATAACTGGATAAGAAAGAAATTAAAAGGTGGTGACTTTAATGGTGAACCAAAGACTGGTGCATTATTAAATGAACTTCATAAAGTTATGATTAACAGTGTTCTTAGTGGACCTAAAACCCCAATAAGAGCTATCATGGGTACATCTACAGCAACCTTCTTAAGACCTTTAGCTACGGCAATTGGTGCTGGTGTGAGGTTACCATTTACAGGTGATGTAGCTACATTAAGAGCTTCTTTAGCATCAGTTAATGCTATAAGAGAATCTATCCCAGAAGCATTTGAAGTATTTAAAACTAGATTGAATGCATATTGGGCTGGTGATGTAGCAACAGTTAAGTCACGCTTTATGGAATATAGTAAAGGTGATCAACAGTGGGCTGTATATGGTGATTGGGCTGAGAATAGTGGAAGAGCTACAAAGATGGATCAAGCTGCATATAGAATGGCTAATATGGCTAGACAGTTGAATGATAATAAGTACTTAACTTATTCTACCAAAGTAATGGCTGCAACTGATGATACTTTTGGTTATATTTTAGCCCGAGCAAAAGCTAAAGAAAAAGCAGTACGTGAAGCTTTAGAAACACATACATCTGGAAAATGGATGGATATTGAACCTAAAGTACTACGGGATGCTGAAAACAGATTCATGGGTCAAATCATGGATGCTGACGGTAATATCACAGATGATGCAGTAATGTTTGCAAAACAAGAAGCTACATTAACAAATGATCTTACAGGATTTGCTAAGGGATTAAACACAGTATTTGAACAAACACCATGGGCTAGACCTTTTTTCCTATTCGCAAGGACGGGAGCAAATGGTTTAACATTAACAGCTAAACATACACCAGGATTGAACTTCCTTGTTAAAGAGTTTAATGATATTGCTCATGCAACTGCAGACAATTTAACTGATGTACATAGATATGGTATTAACAATGTTGAAGAACTGATGAATGCTAAAGCCTTACAACAAGGTCGATTAGCTATCGGTAGTGCCACTATATCTATGGCTGGTATGCACTTCCTAAATGGTGGTCTTACAGGTAATGGCCCAACAGATAGACAGAAACGTCAAGTTTGGATGGATGCTGGTTATGTACCTAGAAGTATTAAGATTGGTGATGTCTGGATAAGTTATGATTCGTTTGAACCATTTGGTCAGATATTAGCAGCTATTGCTGATGTTGGTGATCATATGGATTTAATGGGTGAAGAATGGACAGAGGATCAATTTTTAAAAATATCAATGGTAGTAGCACAAGCTGCTACAAGTAAATCATATTTAACTGCATTACAGTCATTTGTTGATTTATTTTCAGGTAAACCTGGGCAACAGAATAGAATGATTGCATCTCTTTTAAATAACCAAGTACCACTAGCGGGTCTACGGAACGAAGTTGGTAAGTTATTTACACCCCATATGAAAGAATTAAATTCAGGGTGGCAAGATGCAATAAGGAATAGAAACTTAATGACAGAAAACATAGCTGGTGGAGGTGCATTACCTATTAAGTATGACTTACTTAATGGTCAACCTGTACGTGACCACGACTTTGTAACTAGAATGTTTAATTCAATTAGTCCTGTACAATTGAATCTAGATCAAAGCCCTGGTAGAAAGTTATTGTTTGAGAGTGGATACGATCTAAGAATGTCAACGTACTACGGTCCTGACGGAACAGATTTATCTGATCAACCTCAATTAAGATCAATGTTCCAGAAATACATTGGAGATCAGAATTTAGAATTAGAATTAAATAAAATGGCTAAAGATCCTTCAATACTTGAATCCATAGAAATAATGAATCGAGATAGAGAAAGTGGTGATAGAGGTATAGATGCAAGAAAAGCTTATAGACATAATATCATGATTGATAGATTGTTTAAACAAGCACGGAAAAAAGCTTGGGGAATGATGAAACAGGATCCAAGAGTACAACAGATGATAGAAGAAGAAAGGAAGAGAAAATCAGTAATTAACCAAAGAAAAAAAGAAACATCTGCCCTCCTACAAATGAATAGATAACCACCCATACAAAATTAATAACAAAACATAATGACCGCAACATATGATGATTTACAAGGGAATGGTAGTAACACAAACTTTACTTATACATTCCCTGTTTTATTAAGTACAGACGTTAAAGTTTCTGTAGACGGCGTTACTCAAACAAGTGGTTATACTGTAAACACAGCTAATACTAGAGTAGAATTTACTACAGCACCTGCTAATCTAGCTAAGGTTAGAGTTTATAGAGAGACAGCTGTTGGTAAAACGTCAGGTGATGAAGATCCTAAAGCTGTCTTTGCTGCAGGTAGTTCTGTCAGAGCTGCAGATTTGAATAATAACTTTGAACAAGTATTATTTGCTGCACATGAACAACAAGAACAACTAATTTTAGCTGAAGATTTAGACACTGGAGCTGTAACAAGTGCTAAGATTTTAGATGGAACTGTAGTAGATGCTGATATTAACGCTTCAGCACAGATAGCAGTTAATAAATTAGCTGATGGTTCTGCAAGACAGGTGTTACAAACAGCATCTAATGGATCTGATGTCGAGTGGACAAGTAGTGTAGATATTCCAGGGACATTAGATGTTACAGGTGCTACAACATTAGATGGTACTTTAGCTGCTGGAGCTACAACCGTTACAGGAAACATAGCTGTTTCAGGTACTGTAGATGGTAGAGATGTAGCAGCAGATGGTAGTAAGTTAGATGGAATAGAAGTTGGTGCTAGTGCTGATCAAACATTGAGTGACATTAGCTCTTTAGGAGGAGCTACATTAACAGGATCAGAAACACTAACCAATAAAACTCTTACATCTCCTGTCATCAATGACATGAGTGGTACAGCAGTTGTTACTTCGGGTACATCCACAAGTGATACTAAGACTTACTCTGCAAAGAGAGCTGGTGAGATATTTTATGGAAAGGGTACTGTTGAGGAAATTCAATCAGGTGAAACTTGGACAGCTGCAGATGATAAAGTTGCAACTACCTCTGCAATTGATGCGAGGATTGTTGACCTTGTAGATGATGTAGGTGGTTTTGTACCAATAGCAAATGAGACATCTTTTCCCACTGCTAACCCTGACGTTAATAATGGTGCAGGTACTCTTGTTAGTATCAAGGCTCTCGCTAGTAACCTTACCTCAAATGGGTCTGGAGTGGCAACGATTGCTAACGGTGCAGGTACTGGTAATACAGTAACTATCAACGGACTAGCTAATAGCACAACTTATGCTGCTACTTTTGGAATGATTGTAGAAACAACTTCTACATTACATACTTATTCATTCCATAGACAAGTTCCTAAAGCTACTGAAGTGACTACGGTTGCTGGTAAAGCTACAGAAATAGGAATTCTTGGTACAGCAGCAGCTGTTGAAGATATGGGTATATTAGGTACTACAGCGATTGTCGAAGACATGAGTCTGTTAGGTACTACTGCCTGTGTCGCTGATATGGCATTGCTAGGTGATTCTGCAGTTATAGCTGACATGGCTACTATTGCTGATACAAGTAATCTTATAACTAATATAGGAACTGTTGCAGCTGCAGCTACTAATGTAAATAATGTTGGTGGAAGTATTGCTAATGTAAATACAACAGCAACTAATATAGCTAGTGTAAATAATTTTGCTAGTACATATCAAATAGCTAGTTCTGCACCTTCAACTGATGGAGGTGGTGCTTCTTTAGCAGCTGGTGATTTATACTTTGATACAAGTGCTAGTGAATTAAAAGTTCGTAATGCTGCGAATAATGCTTGGCAAGGTGGTGTCACTGCTACAGGTAACCTAGTTGCTAAAAGTGGTGATGAATTTACTGGTGTAGTAGGAATTCCTGATGGTAGTACAAGTGCTCCAAGTTTATATAATGTTGGAGATACTAATACAGGTATTTACTTTGGAGCTGCTGATGAAGTTGATGTAACAGTTGGTGGTACTACTAAACTTGAAGTCAATAGTGATGGATTAGATGTTACAGGTAATATTACTGTTAGTGGAAATGTAGATGGAAAAGATGTTTCTACCTTAATAGCAAATGTAGTTGAAGATACTACACCTCAACTTGGTGGTAACTTAGATGTACTAGATAAAGCAATTACTACTTCTACTGGCTCTAGTCAAAATATAGTAATAGACCCTAATGAAGGATCATTAGTAATAAATGAGAAGGCTAGTACTGGTTCTTCTCAGATCGAGTCCGAAAGTGGTAAAGATCTGAGATTATATGCTGGTCCTGGAAATGGAGCATATATACAATTAGGTAATGGTGCTAATGGTGCTGTTCAGTTAATACCTAATGGTACTGGAATAACATCTTTTGGTGGTAGTTCGGTAAAACTAGGTTTAGGATCTTCTGAATATACAGTTACTACTCACCAATCAGGTGCTCATATAAAACTTGAGCCAGCAGGAACTTCAGGTAATATAACAGTTAAATCTGGAGCAAATGAAGATATAGAACTTACACCTAATGGTACTGGTGATGTAGTAATAGATGGTCTTAAATATCCACAAGCCGATGGCTCTTCTGGTCAATTCCTTACAACAAATGGTAGTGCTCAGTTAAGTTGGGGTACAGTAAATGCAGGTGTAACAAGTGATGGACAAGGTAATACTGTAGCTGGTACGGATGCAGGAAATAGTTTTGATGGAACAAATGCAACTAATAATACTCTGATTGGTGGAAATGCAGGTACTGCAATAACAACTGGAGATTACAATACTGCTTTAGGTCAAAATGCTTTAGATGCTACCACCACTTCAGATCATAACGTAGCAATAGGTTCACGTTCTTTAAGTGCTAACACAACAGGAAGTCAAAATATTGCTGCTGGTTTTGAATCATTAAAAGTTAACACAACTGGAACTGAAAATGTTGCTATAGGACACGCTGCTTTACAAGCAAACACAACAGCAAATCTCAACACCGCTGTAGGTACTTCATCTCTTGCAAAAAACACAACAGGTACTTATAATACTGCTGTTGGTGGTCTTTCTCTTTTTGATGCAACTACTGCAAATCATAATACTGCAATAGGATATGAGGCATCAGCAAATGTAACAACAGGTGCAGATAATACTAGTGTCGGTAGTGCATCATTAGGTATAAATACAACAGGTGCAAATAATACTGCTGTAGGTAGACAGGCATTACAAGCAAACACAACAGCTGATAATAACACTGCTGTAGGTAATGGAGCATTAAAGCTAAATACAACAGGATCAGTGAACGTTGCTATGGGTGCAAATGCTGCAGATGCTAATACAACAGGATATAGGCATGTTGCTGTTGGGTATGACGCATTAACTGCAAACACAACAGGAAATGAAAATATTGCTATTGGTGCTTATTCATTAGCGGCAAACACAACTGCTAATAGCAACACTGCTGTTGGTTATTCTGCATTAGCTACTACCACAACTGCAGGAGAGAATACTGCTGTCGGTCACGGTGCTTTAAATGCTAACACAGGAGATCAGAATACAGCCGTTGGTTATAGATCACTAATAACTAATACATCAGGTAATTCCAATGTTGCTATGGGTAACATGGCATTAGAAGGAAACACAACTGCAACAGAAAACACTGCTATTGGATTTAAAGCAGGTAAAGCAACTACAACAGGTGGTAATAACACTTTTATAGGTTGTGAAGCAGGAGAAGCGAATACTACAGGAACTCAAAATACGGCTATTGGTAAGCGTTCATTAGAAGCAAATACGACAGGAACTTTAAATACTGCCATAGGTGAGCTGAGTTTATCACTTTCGACTACCGCTACTGGAAACACAGCAGTTGGCTGGAAAGCTGGAGAGAAAGCAACCACAGGTGGTTATAACACTAGTGCAGGTTATTCTGCTGGTCAAAATACTACTACTGGTACATTTAACGTAGCTGCCGGTTCTGGTGCTTTAGGAGCGAATACAACTGGTGGCTACAGTGTCGCTGTAGGTAACGATGCGTTAAGAAACAATACTACTGCCAGCAGTAATGTTGCAGTTGGATATAACGCATTAAATACGAATGTAACTGGTACAAGCAATGTTGCTGTTGGGTCTCAAGCTTTACAAACCAGTACTGCAAACAGTAATACTGCTTGCGGACATAATGCTATGAGATTGACATCATCAGGAGCAAGCAATGTAGCTGTTGGTACACAGGCGATGGATGTTAATACTACTGGAGGTGAGAACACAGCTGTTGGTGATCAGGCATTAAAAGCAAACACAACCGCAGGTCAGAATACTGGTATTGGACAGAGAGCATTACTTTCAAATACTACTGGAGGAAATAACACTGCTGTTGGAAACGCTGCTTTACGTGATAACGTAACAGGAGCTAATAATACAGCCGTAGGTAAATCTGCATTATTGAACAATGAAGCTGGTAATAATACAGCCGTTGGTTATAGAGCTTTAACGAATCTTACAATAGGAGATCAAAACACAGCTATTGGTGCTGATGCTATGTACTCATCTACTGAAGCTGAGTATAACAATGCTTTAGGTTATATGGCTTTATATACCAATACTACTGGTGATTATAACGTTGCCATTGGTAAACAAGCTTTACTGTCAGCTACAACTGCTGATAATAATATTGCTATTGGTTTGGAAGCTTTAGATGCTTGTACTACTGGTGGTTATAATGTTGTTCTTGGTAAAGGTGCTCAAGGTACATCAACCACAGGTAATTCTAATGTTTCTATAGGTTATAATGCGAATGACACTGTAACCACAGGCTATAACAGCGTAGCTATTGGATATAACTGTAAAGGTGTGACAGATGGACAGGCAAATCTTTATCTAGGTGCGAATCTTAATGGTGGTAATGGAAATAATTTCGTAAGGATTTACCAAGGTAATATCATTGCATCCTATGGACCTTCTAGTTCTGGTTGGTCATTTAGTTCTGATGGTAGAGATAAAACAGATATAGTTGATCTTGACTTAGGTTTGGACTTTATTAAAAAAATAACGCCACGTAAATTCCGTTGGGATTTCAGAGATGAAACTAGATTCCCTGTTGATTCGAAAGATAATCCAGATATATTAATAAAATCTGGTTTTATTGCTCAAGAAGTACAAACAGTATTAGACGAGGCAAATGTTAAATATACTGGAATAGTTGATACAACTGATCCAGATAATCTTACTGTATCACAAGAATCAATGATACCAATGCTTGTAAACGCAGTAAAAGAACTATCAACAAAAGTAACCCAATTAGAGGAAAAATTAAATGGCTGAAAAAACAGCAGATGAAGTAGCAGCAATCTTTACAGCTGCAGGTGATAGCGTAACACTTATCAATGGTGATAAACAGATTGGTAAAACAGACGCTGAATGGAAAGATATACTACAAAAAAATGTAGATCATCTTGAAATTATCAAAGCATATAAGAAGGAAGATGGTACAACATCTATCTGGACAAGTGAAAGTTTTACTGCACAAGATGCAGCAGTTACCTCTGGTAAATCCAAGATAGCAGCTCTGTAATGTCCCTCCTTATCCCAACCCCTAACCTTCCTAAGCCCCTAGACCTGCCCAGGATCGATCTGAAGCCCCCTTCAGCCCGTATACCATCGTATCGCCCCATGGTGATACCTCCGGCTGATCTAGAGGCTCCTGAAGAGACAAAGGCTGAGACTAAGGAGACAACTGAGCAACCTACTGCACCAAGTATGAAGATACCTGTACTTGATATACAGATGCCTTTACCCACTGCAGAGGTTGTTACAACTGCTACATATGCAGCGGTGGCTGCTGTAGCTACTACAACACTAGCCACCCCATTCTTTGATCAAATAAAGAAGAAACTTACCAAATTCCTACAAGGCAAGATTAATAAATGGAAGGAAAACAGGAAGAAAAAAAAGGAC